>Ga0105092_10000019_pt1 | contig 72009 bp, 58 predicted proteins | sample PPLLak2March2015_FD_87021 | JGI IMG/M metagenome (GOLD analysis project Ga0105092, IMG submission 87021) | Freshwater sediment microbial communities from Prairie Pothole Lake near Jamestown, North Dakota, USA - PPLs Lake P7 Core (1) Depth... | ecosystem: Environmental > Aquatic > Freshwater >... | reverse complement strand
TCATAATCAAATCATAATATCATCCCTTCGGGATTCTTTTTTGGTTGGAATATTTTTCTACCATAATACCATCCCTTCGGGATTCTAAATCATATAGAATATTGAATCCTTAACTTAATGCCAGTGCCTCTTCTGGCGAAGCGTTCAGGAGAGGAGATGGGGGTGAGGTTTTCAGATCCGGAGTTGTTCCCTCCTTTACACTCCTTCCCAAGTTGTACTTGGGAAGGAAATTGTACTTGAAATTATATTTCAATTTTGTATTGCTAATGAAATTAAAGAGTAAGCAAAGCTTACAGTTCAATTTCCTTCCCAAGTACAACTTGAGAAGGAGTGTAAAATGGCCGATGGAGTGATACCGTAAAAAATCAGAGTTGGGTTCAAAACAGTGCTAAGATGGGTTCAAGTTGTGTCGGAGTTGGGGTCAAGTTGGTATCAAGTTGGGTTATCGTTTTTCAAAAACAGGGGTTAACTCATTGCAGTATAAGGAGATAACGCCGTCAGAGATGTGAGATTTTTGATTTAAGATTTGCGATTTTGAGCTGGAATCGCCAATTTTTCATCAAAATAAAACTTCACTATATCATTAACCATTATCGCTATGGGAAAAATCCTGTAGCAAATTATTGTCGCAGTTGTTGGAGAGTTAAAGTATTACTTGAAGTATTTCCGGCTCATTTTATTCACATCACGGTCTAATCGCATTTTGATTCTTCTTACTTCTAAGCTCTGACGCCTAACTTCTAATAATTGTAAATCCTGCTAAAATTGATGGGATTGCCACGCTTCGCTCGCAATTGTGCTTAACATTCAATCTATTTTAAACAAAAACTTGACAAACGCAAATATCGTATATACATTTGTATAGTGATAAATATTATCACTCAATACCGTTCTTTGATAATATAGAGATGAATTATGGCATGTCGTAATATTGTTTGAATATACTGCTAACGGATTTGGTTAGATTTTGGAAGGATGAAAAAAATATGCATTGAAAAATACCCTAAAGTAAATATTAATCCGGAAATTGAATAAAATCTTCAATTTACATATTTTTTCAGCAGTTTAATAAATTATCAGAACTTATTGCTTCCTCCCTGCATTATACCATGACACTCAATACTTAAAACTCATGGAGGAAATTTATGGACGACAAAATCAAGGGAAAGAAAATTGCTATTCTTGTCGAAAACGGTTTTGAGCAGGTAGAGCTGCTTGAGCCGAAATTAGCCCTGCAAAATTCGGGTGCTGAAACAGAAGTCATATCACCGCAAATTGATATAGTTAAAGGATGGGACCATACAAAATGGGGAGTAGAGATGAAAGTGGATAAACACATCAATGATGCTAATGAAAGTGATTATGATGCATTGCTTCTTCCGGGCGGTGTTATGAATCCCGATAAACTGCGGATGAACCAAAAGGCAGTTGAGTTTATCAGGTCGTTTTATGAATCAGGCAAACCTATAGCGGCAATTTGCCACGGTCCATGGACACTCATCGAAGCAGGAATAGTTGAAAACAAAAAAATGACATCGTATCCGTCATTAAAGACCGACCTTATTAATGCAGGTGCCAGGTGGGTTGATGAACCAGTTGTTGTTGATAACGGAATTATCACAAGCAGAAAACCGGATGATATTCCGAAATTCGATGAAAAGATGATTGAGGAAATTAAAAAAGGCGTGCATGAAAGAGTGATGAGATGATTTGAGATTTATCTTCATTGCGAATTTCGAATTGCTTATTTCGAATTGAAATAATTGAAAATTGGAAGATTGGAAGATTTTATCAATTTTTTCTTAACCCTCTTTTCCAAATAGTATTTTTTGGGGAAGAGGGTTAATTTACCTCAAAGCACTCTGTCAAATAAGACATTCTTACCTTATAAACCTTATGAACCTTATGAACCTTGTGAACCTTATGAACCTTATGAACTTTATGAACCTTATGAACTTTGCAAACTTTTTATCCTTTTTTTCGCTAAACCATTGATATATAACTAATATTTTGTTATCTTTTGTGTTTCGATGCAAATATGTACGAATTTGTTCAAAAACTGATAGAGACAAAGGATAATTTTATATTAACGAGCCATGTAAACCCTGACGGAGATTCAATAGGAAGCGAATTAGCCCTATATACTTTTCTTAAAAATAAGGGGAAAAACGCAAAAATTATCAATTATTCAGCAACTCCATATAATTATTTGTTCCTGGATAAAAACAACATAATAGAGAAATTCGATGAAAATATTCATCAAAAGGCAATAAATGAGGCGGGAGCCGTATTTATTCTGGATACTAATGAATATTCCCGCTTAAAAACAATGGCTCCGTATATAAAAGAAAGTCCTGCAATAAAAGTTTGTATAGACCACCACCTTGGAATGGAGAAAAACGGATTTGATAACGTCATTTCCGATATAGAATCCCCTTCCACAGGTGAGATTTTATATAAATTTCTGCTATCCTACGGGAATAATTCAATAAACAAGGATATTGCCGAATATCTGTACACTGCCATAATGACAGATACCGGTTCATTCCGCTTTCCGCGAACCGATGCAGAAACCCATTTAATTACGGCAAATTTACTTGATTTAGGTATCGACCCCGTATATATTTACAATGAAGTTTACAGCAAATCAAGTATTGGAAGGTTAAAATTATTATCCATATTTTTGAGAAAGCTAACTCTCGAATATGACAATAGGTTAATATATGCCGTCATGCTTCAGAAGGAATTCGATGAAACAGGAACTACCGAATACGACACTGAAGGATTCAGCCATCACATGATGAGCATAGAGACAGTACAAATAGCTTTAATATTTACAGAAGGAAGAAACGGGATAAAGGTCAGCTTCAGATCAAAAGGCGATATTTATGTGAACGAGCTGGCAAAAGAGTTTGGCGGCGGCGGGCATAAGAACGCTGCCGGTACATGGCTTGCTGAAAAAGACATGGACAATGTCTGTAAGCGTGTCATTTCAAATGCAAAAAAATACATAATTAACTAAACTTATTTGTGGAGACAAAATGAAAATTAAATTTGAGGTTAAGAAAATTAAAGATATAAAAGCTGATGCTGTATCATCTTTTGTTTTCGAAGACCAGGTAGATCAAAAGCTGCATTGGCTGAATACTCTCTTCAAAGGAGGGCTTGACGTATTAATAGAATCAAAGGACTTTAAGGGTACTGCTAACGAGGTGTTTATTACATATGTAAACGGTGAATCAAAGACCAAAAGGTTGATGACAGCAGGTCTTGGTAACAGTAAAGAGATAACACTTGAAAAACTCCGTAATGCTTATGCTGCTGCTGCAAAAAAATTTAATTCATTAAAGCTTACTTCTGTAGGTTTTGAGCTTCCTGATCTGACTGCAGTAAAAGGGATAGTGAATTATTCAATTGCTGATATTGTTCAGGCAATTTGCGAAGGTGTGTTCCTCTCTCAGTATAGTTTCAAAAGGTATATAGAAAAGAATGAATTTGTTCCATTAGATGAAATTGTTTTCTTTACCGATTCACCCAAATACACAAAAGAAATATCGGACACATTAAAGAATGTAAAGATTATTTCTGATGCAGTATTTGTAGCCAGAGATTTAGGGAATGAACCTTCAAATATGCTCACTCCCAATAAATTTGCCGAGCATGTAAAGAAGCTTTCAATGAAAGCAAATTATACAGTATCCATATTTGATGAGAAGAAAATAAAGCAGTTGAATATGGGCGGCATAATAGGTGTATCGCAGGGAAGTGATAACCCGCCAAGATTTTTAATCCTTCAGTATTTCGGCAGCTCAAAATCCGAAAAACCTGTAGTACTTGTCGGAAAAGGTGTAACATTCGATTCAGGCGGAATATCCATTAAACCATCAGTTGGAATGGAAAACATGAAGATGGATATGTGCGGTGCGGCAGCCGTTGTAGGTGCATTCGAAGCTATATCGCGTCTCCACTTAAAGCTTAATGTAATAGGGTTAATTCCTGCAGTAGAAAACATGCCGAGCGGCACTGCAATAAAGCCGGGTGATGTTTTAAAGAGCTATTCGGGTACAACAATGGAAGTTGCCAATACAGATGCTGAAGGCAGGGTAATACTAGCCGATGCTCTTGATTACGCTGCCAACTATAAGCCGAAAGCTGTTTTTGATATTGCAACTCTTACAGGAGCAGCAGTTATTACTTTCGGTAACCTGATTGCAGGTATTATGGGAACAGATGACAACATGAAAAAGAAATTATTTGATGCAGGTGAAAAGACAAACGAAAGAGTTTGGGAGCTTCCGCTGTATGCAGACTATGAAAAGTTAATGAAGAGCGAAGTTGCAGATATAAGGAATATAGGACCGGCAGGACGAGGTGCAGGAACAATATTAGGTGGTATATTCCTTAAGAAATTTGCAAGTGATAAATATCCGTGGGTGCATATAGATATTGCAGGTACTGCAATGGTTCCGGCTGAACCCGCTGAATATATTTCCAAGGATGCAACCGGATTTGGTGTAAGATTATTTGTCGAGACACTTAAGAATCTATAAACAATAGCGAATTGCGGATTGTCAATTACGAATTTATTGATGGATTGTATAATTGAAAAATTATTTATGCTATTTTTTCCAACTTGACGAACAGGGAAATTTTATTAATTTGATAAATTAAAAAATAAATTCGAAATTGACAATTCGCAATTCGCAGTTTAAAATTGAATCTCCCAGACAGATACTCTGGGTATTAACCCTTATCAATTTCTTTAATTATTTTGACCGCCAGGTTATCTTTCCGCTGTTTGCTTTTTTAAAAATAGATTTTGCATTAACCGATTTTGAACTTGGATTGCTTGGCACAGTATTTATGATTGTGCATGCCGCCGCATCGGTTCCGCTTGGTATTCTTGCCGATAAATGGGTTAGGAAAAATATAATTTCATTCGGCGTTATAGTATGGTCAATTGCTACATTCTTTTCGGGACTAGTAAATAATTTTCATCAGTTACTTGCAGCAAGAAGTATTGTAGGCATTGGTGAAGCTGCTTATGGTCCTGCCGCCACTTCTCTGCTTGCAGATAAATTCCATGAAGATAAACGGGCACATGTAAACTCTATCTTTCATCTTGGTATGTTTGCAGGGGGTACGCTTGGAATGATTCTTGCCGGTGTGCTTGGCACTCATCTTGGATGGAGAATCTGCTTTTTTATAGTCGGCATTCCGGGATTTATACTCGCCATTATAAGCTGGAATATCTTTGAAAAGAAACAGAAGCATGAGTTCCATGTAGATATTGAAAAGCAGACTATCTATTCCATGTTCAAAATAAAAGAATATGTTATGGTACTTATCGGCGGAATATTTTTAACCTTCACTTCAGGCTCTATAATCAGCTGGATTACAGTTTTTATAGTAAGGTATCACAACTTTTCAGTACAGGATGCATCAATATACCTCGGCTCAATTGTTCTTGTGGCAGGACTTGCCGGTATTTATTTTGGCGGTAAGTTTGCGGATAAATATTATAAAAAGGGTAAACCCCGCTCATTTTTGATTTCAATCGGATTTATAGTTGCTACTCCTTTGCTGTTTGTTATTGCAACCACTTCAAGCAAAGCCTTGCTCCTGGTATCACTTACACTTTCCACATTTTTTATGGCCTGGTATTACGGACCTATTGTTGCCCTGATACAGGACATAGTACCTTTCCATCTTAAAGCCAGTGCTTATGCATTTTATATTTTCTTTGTTCATTTGCTTGGTGATACTATGGCACCTTCGATTATAGGAAAATTATCAGACATAAGTGATTTGAGGACTGCTTTCTATTTACCGATTGCAACAAATCTTATTGGTGCATTGTTTTTTGTGATAACCACAAGAATAATGAAGAAAAAAGCAATGGGCAATGAACAATTGGCATTGAACAATTAACAATGAGCAATTAGCAATTAGCAATGAACAATTAACAATGAACAATTAGTAATGAACAATTAGCATTGAACAATTAGTAATGAACAATTAGTAATGAATAATAAGCAGTGAACAATGAGTAATGAATAATAAGCAATGAACAATTAACACCGGTTAATTAGCAATGAGGAATTGATATGAAAAAGTTAAACCCGGTTATATGAATTACACTAAGACTCTATGATTTACCTCCTCAATTTTTTCAAGCAGCCATTCACCATTCGGTATAGCTAAGTCATTTCTTACGGTTTTCAAAAGCTTATCAATTTCAAACTCATCATTATTTTCTTTTGCCATAACCAGTTTATACAGATAACCTGTAAACCTGATGTAATTTTCTTTTAATTGACTCCCGATGGAAATGTTCTTATTAAAAAAATGCTTCGTTGAATCAATATAATTTAATAAAGTTTCAATCTCGTTTAGCTCGTAATATGTTTTGAGATAAAATGATTTTACATACACTTTATCAATTAAATCCATAAATTTCACTTTGCTTAAATTATCCATTACTTTATCATAATCCTTAAGCTTAAAATACAAAGTTGCATAACTTAAAGCCAAAGTAGGTTTTTGATATGCAGGTTTCAGCAAGTGAATGTATTCTTCAATATATTTTTTTGCCCATTCCGTTTCATATAAAAAAGTAGCGTTACTTACTATTCGTACAAATAATAATTTAGGCATATATTTCCCCTGGAAAAGCAGCCCTTCTCTTAAGCGGAATTTATCTAATTCAAAACAAATTTTCCTGAATTCATTATCTCCTCTGTTTAATTTAACAATGCAGTAATTGGAAAGCTCTGTTATCCAGGTGTATTTTTCTGCATACGGAAATAAATTGAAATTCTGTTCAAACAACTCTTTCAGTCTGTAAAAATGTTCCGTTCTTTCCTCATCTATAACCAGCATAATCATTCTGTAATACATTTCAAGAATTGGAGCATATGTAAAATTATGCTCATATGAATATTCAATAATCTTTTCCATTTGTAGATTTTCTATAAATGTGTAAGACAAATTGTCTTCAAACCGGGTATTATACACAGTATAGCTTGTATGCAGACTTCCGATAACATCAGAAATATCCTTCATGAAAGCTAAAATTGTATATTCACCTTCCTTTACTATATGCTCAAAAAGTAAATGCTGTGCATCTTCAAGAAAATAATATGATATTTTTCCTTTTTCCAATTGTGTTTTATATCTGAAATAGTTGTCTTCAAGCCCCATCTTATCCAGAGTTGCTTCCAGGTCATTAAGCTTTTTGTAATAGTATGACGTGAGCTTTCTATCCCAAAATTCTTCTGCTATCTGATGCTCCCTGATAAATTTATTTTTCTTTATTGAGACATACATTAAATATTCTTCAACAAGGTTTAGAAGAGAAGAGGTCAGATTCCAAATAATTTGTTTATTAAACTCTTTGCCCGGGTATAATTTGGAATAAACATATTCCGGTGTCAATTTTTCGTCATCAAATACCGGGTAGAACTTTTTAAGCTGGTTGAGGAAAGGTATATAATTTCTGCCCCCGTTAAAAAACGGTGAAGAAATAAATTTCTCGAACTCCTTCATTTCATTTTTCGAAAAAGTTCTGAGAACATTGATGAGTTTTGAATTATTCACGACAATATTGATTAGTTTTAAAAAGCCAAAATTCTTTAAATTCAGCTAAAAATCAACATTTTTTAATTGCATCCGGATTTCTTACCTGATTAGTTTCGCTAAAAACATTCTTTGCACACCCCTCTATCCGGAAATTATATTTGTCCTGTCAGTGAAATTAACACAAACAAATGAGCAAAAATAAAAATAAATATAGTTCTAAACTTCCTATGCACAGCGTATTATGCCTTGCTCAACAGCTGATAAACGATTTTATAAGTGTAAGAACTATGAAAAACATGCTTTTAGGATTAAATGACAAGAACAATAAGAAAAAACAAAGAAATATTAAAAAAATAAATAAAAGGAATAATAAAATGAAAATCTTAAAAAATTTAAAACTTTTTGTACTATCGTCAATTTTACTTGCGGTAGTTCTAACAGGACTTTCTTTAAACGCAAAAAAAGATATAGATGTAAACCAACCTGCTGTACTTGAAATTCCTGAAAGCGAAAACTTTGTCGGAACATCAGAGTTTATTTACAAATCAAAAGACGATAATAGAACATGGCATGTGATTAACAGGTATTCTTCGGGGCTGACAGATGACCTGACTGCTTATAATAACTCTGAATATACATTTACTAAAGAAAGCGTCACAGTAATAAACAATTATGCGGGCATAAACAGCCGGGAATTTAAAGCAAATAAATAATAAATATTAATAAATAATAAAAACTAAAGGAAAAAAATAATGAAAACAAAAATTTTAATGAAAGGTTTGGTCGTGCTTGCAATTTTGCTCACATCAATAACAGGATGCAAGAAAAATGACAGCTTGATGGGACCGGACCAGAATATGCAGGTATCATTTCAGATATCGCAGCAGCAAGGGATAAACGGAGGAGTTCAGTTCCTTTTCAAACCCTCTTCAGATACAAAAATTTCAAGGATAGTAAGCAAATTTCCTGCAGAGCAGTTTGCCGATACTATGAGCTACACAAACCCAAATTACATTTACAGCAAAGACACCACATATATCATAAATGAATATACAGGTGTTCAGCAGGAACAGCAATGGAAATTCGATTTTTCTGGCAATACACAGAGCGGCACTAATTCAGGTTATAATGTTACAACAGATTACACAGTACAATAAATAAAATATAATTATCAAAATTTAAATAACAATAAATAACTTTAATAAATTAAAAAACAAAAAAAGGAAAAACAAAATGAAAAACTCAACAAAAACATCTTTAATCATCGTTGCTTTAATAGCAATATTTACAACACAGATATTTTCACAGTCAGTTAAGATGGGAATTGAAGGCGGTATGAATCTCTCTAATTCAAGTTTCACACCTGACATTCAATCCAGTTCAAGAACAGGTATGATGTTTGGCACGTTTGCAGAAATAAAAGTATCCCCCATATTATCCATAAAACCTGGTGTAAGATACATTATGAAAGGTTTCTCAGTAACAAACAATGGCGGATTACCAAACAATTTTAAGGTAAACTACATTGAAGTCCCCGCACTGCTTAAAGTAACATTTCCGGTATCAAGCGTAAAGCCATATCTGGAAGCAGGCCCGACACTCAGCTTAAGAGTATCAGCAAATGAAGAGATTAATCTTGGAAATCAGCAGCCTTCACAGGATGTGGATGTAAGCCAGCTTTTTGAATCAACGGATATCGGTCTCTACTTTGGCGGAGGAATGGATTTCCGCATAGGAAGCAGTACTGAAATGTTCACAAGCATTGGCTACGGATTAGGACTTTCAAATACTCTTAGCAGTGCCACAACTCTTACAGCAAAAAATAACGGTATCAGGATAACAACCGGTGTAAAGTTTGATTTGTAAGAAGAAATTATAAAAGAACAATAATTAATTTAAGCCCGGCAAAATGTACCGGGCTTTTTTCATTTTTTGAAACATACATACTTTTTAAAAATTGCCGCTTTTTTGATTAAAAATACCATTGACAATACAAAAATAAACATATAATATAACAACAGTTAATTATAAATACCCCCCCCCTTCTTGATAATTAACGACGCTTACTGAAAGAGGGAGGAAAGACCCACGATGTATATACCGCGATATTTTGTTTTCATAGAAATAAATTAAACATATTTTTATTATGAAGAAAATTAATACACTTCTAATAATACTGCTGATAACTGCTGAGATGATGATTACAAATCTAATTTATGCTGATTGGGTGCAGGTAAATAACGGATTAAACAATCTTGCAGTAAATGCTCTTTGTTCTTATTCAAGCGGAGGAATAAACTACATATTTGCAGGCACACGCGGATTCACTTACCAGGATGCTGAAATATACTTGTCAACAAATAATGGAAACAGTTGGACTTCAATATTTACAACTGTTAACGGTGGTGATATTTTTGAGTTTGCAGCGACTAACATTGGTGGTGTTAATTATGTTTATGCTGGCACAATGGGCTATATTTACCGAACAACAAATAACGGAGTAAACTGGCTTCAGCTTCCATTACCTAACGGAACCCATTGGTATTATTCTATTGAAGCAAACGGCAATTATGTTTTTACCGGTCTGAAATGGTGGAGCAATGATTCGGGCGGAGTTTACAGATCTACTGATTATGGTCTAAATTGGATTAGGACTTCACTTCCAACACCAGCTTATGGGGATTATAATGCTTTAACAATTAATGGAAATAATGTTTATGCAGGCGGCTATCCTGGAACTTTCGTTTCTATCGATTATGGTGTTAACTGGTTACAGTCATATAATAGTTATCAAGCTCTAACCTTTACAGTACATGGAAATTATATATTTATGGGATTAGGTGGAGGAGTTTATATTTCCACAAACAATGGTTTTAACTGGACACAGTCTGCGTTGAATTATGGCACTATAAGTTCATTATTGACTTATAATGACATTATTTTTGCGGGTGGAGCAATAAGCGGTGGTGGTTTTTATATTTCTACTAATAACGGATCAAACTGGCTGAACAAAAGTGATGGATTAATAAATTTAGTTGGGGGTATAGTTACTTCTAATAATAATATTTTTGTAGGGACAGGTGGAACTGGAATTTATAGAAGATCTATGAGTGAAATTGTTGGCATAAGAAAAGTCCCAGGTAACATTCCACAAGAATTCAAATTAAGTCAGAATTTTCCTAATCCTTTTAATTCATCTACACAAATCGCTTACGAACTACCAACTACCAATAGAGTGAAGTTAAATATATATGATATATTGGGACAGGAGATTGCATCTCTTGTTGATAAAAATCAAACTCCCGGTAAATACACAATCACATGGGATGCTTTTAACAATACAAGCGGTATTTATTTTTGTAAATTAATAGCAGTTTCAGAAAATAAAAATGAAAGCTATATGAATGTTATAAAATTGATTTTAAATAAATAAAAATGATGAAATAAATTTTAAAAAATATTTAAAACGGGCAGGCTTACCCGCCAATAACAAGTTCGAGCTGGCTATAGCGGGTAAAAGGAAAAACACCTTATCCTTTTGAAGGGATACTCTGCCCTTTTTTCATTTCTTAAACATAATTATTCATTTCCAGTTTTTATCACTTATAAAAAAATCCGAAAATTGAGTTTATTTCCAAATATTCCCGGTAAAAAGGATTTTCCTGCTCAATTTTTTGTGTGCCTTAACAAACTAAAACAGGAGAACATTAGCCACAGAGCACACGGAGACATTGTCATTTAAACAAATTATTTCAGGATTATCATCTTATTTTTCTTAATTTCAAATTAGTTGATAATATTTTTGAAATGGTTTAATTGATTATGTCTCTGTGTTCTCTGTGGCTTTGTTATCAAAAATTATTGCTGAGAATTTCCGAGGTATCCCAAAGACGAGTACAGGGTTGTCCCGGGCTTTTTCATTTCATGAAACATAATTATCCCTTTTATTGTATTATAAATAAAAGGTTTATAAACGGAATTTTGACTATTTTTTGCAAAAAAAACTTCTTAACCTGTAAATATGTTATAACTTTAGGCATCTCATATTTAATAAAATACAGTTATTTTAGGAGTTTACTAATAATAATATAGCTTTTGGACAAAATTAAGAACGATAATATTTCTGATAATAATAATAAAAGAGAAACGGTAAAACATCTTAGGTGCATTAATATTGATTGTGTTTTCAACGGCTCTAATCATCCCGGCCATGAACGCAATACATGTAACCATCCAAACCTGAAAGTAGAAAGCAAGTTTGCCGATATTACTATTGCTATATGCTCCGAGTTCCGCTCAAAGAAGGATTACAGCTTTGCAGTCCCGGCAACACTAATCGACCTGAAGACAAATGCTGAAATTGAAATTAAAGGTCAGCCCGACCCTGCTTTCACTCATATTGAAAAAATAACGACTGAGGAACTTGAAGACTCAATTAAAGAAACATCGGAGACAGATAAAGAGCTGGCTGCAATAACTCCAACCGGAGATGGAAAGCCGCAGGTCGTTGAATATGAGAAACCCGTTGTTATAAAAACAGTTGATGAGCAAACGATAGTAACAGAACCCTATCTTACTACAGATACCAGGCGTTCAGACCTGCAGATATTAAAAAGATTATATCAGCCTTATTTAAAACGCGGAATTGTTGTTTCTATTATTGCACATTTTATTGCTTTATGGCTCTTGTATACTTTTGCGGTAACAAAGGATGATGCAATCGACCCTTCTCAGCAGCAAAGGATTGTGGTTGTTGAAGACATACAGTTACCGGAAACCCCGCCGCCGCCGAATGTTCAGCTTCCGGGAGAGGAACCTAAAAACGATGCCGGAGATATAGGTACTAACACTACAGATGTCAGACCAAAGATTACGCCTAAAAATGTTAAGCCAAAGATAATAAGACCTAAAACAACTGAAGAAGATACAACGAGTCTAACGAAGACAAATACAGCAGATTCTCTGAAAAGATACAACGACTCATTGCTTGCAGTTCAAATGGGTGACTCAACACGTTTGAATTTACCGGACTCATTAAAGAGATTCGTACCTCCAAACGCACTTGGCTTACAGATGTGGTATCCCCTGAACTGGAAATACAGGGATAACCGGGAGATTAATCTTTCCCAGAATGAATTTAACGGTGTAATTATAAATACAGATTCATTAAGTGAAGACCCAGGTGCTGTTACAATAATTATAGGTGTGGATGATCCAAAACACTCTAATTTTAACAAGACCACGTATAAAAATACTTTTGCAATGGATGACAGTACCGAAACTGCATTTTCAACTGACCCTGCATTAACAGGGTCGAATATAATTAAATACAAATTTTTTATTTTTACAGATGCCACCGGCACGAAGAACCTGTTTGTAAATGCTGATATAAATAAAGACAAGTTTGAAAAGTATAAACCGTACGTAGAAGCAGTTGTACGTTCTATTAAAATTGCCAAGACAATACCTCCGGGAGGAGATTCAGGCGATAACAAATAGCAGATAACAGATAGCGGAAAGAAATAAATGGATTTGGAATAATAGAGATTTGGTTTACAAATCTCTATTTCTATTTAGATACTAAAATATTTTTACAAACTAATATTGCTAATAGATAATAACATACAATTATCCATCCGCAGCAAAGCAGAAGAGCTTGGTTTTGTAAAGACAGGATTTGCAAGAGCTGAGATTTTGGAAAAAGAATCAGATGAACTCCGGCAATGGCTGGAGCTTGGGTACGATGCTGACATGAAATGGATAGAAAAAGGCTTCGATAAGAGAAAAGATATCAGGTTGGTTATGGAAGATGCAAAATCTGTGATTTCATTAGCATATTATTATAATACTCCATATGAACACAGCGAAAACCTGCCTAAAATCTCCCGTTATGCATGGGGGAAAGATTATCACAAAATCATCAAAAAAAAGCTAAAAGTACTAAGCAGGTTTATAGAATCTTTGATTATTACTCCAAAACCGCAAAATACGGAAAAACAGCACTTAAGTCTAATAAAAACCAAATTTTATGTAGACGATGGTCCAATTATGGATAAAGCCTGGGCAGTTAAAGCGGGCATCGGGTGGCAGGGAAAACACACAAATATCATAAATCCGGAGTATGGCTCATGGCTGTTTTTGTCGGATATTATTACCAATATTGAGTTCGATATTTATGATGAACCGGTAGAAGATATGTGCGGGAATTGTAATATATGCATTAACGCCTGCCCAACCGGTGCATTGATAGATGATTATAAAATTAATTCTAACCTTTGCATTTCGTACCAGACAATAGAAAACAAAGAGGATGATATTCCCGGATATATTGACTTAAGCGGTTGGATTTACGGGTGCGATATTTGCCAGGATGTATGCCCGTTCAATCATAAGGATATTGTAACTGATGACGCTGATTTTTATATGAAAGAAGAGCTGAAGGGAAAGACAAAGGAAGAACTTTCGGCTTTAACAGAAGAAGAATTTAATGCTATATTTGCAGATTCACCTGTAAAGAGAACAAAGTATAAAGGGTGGAAAAGGAACCTCAAAAAGCTTGAATGAGCCGTCGTATATAAAGTTATTGCATTCTGGAGAGTTAAGGAAACGTGCTGATATTGCATACAGCATTCTTAACTCCTGCAATTGCTGTCCGCATAATTGCAAAGTTGACCGTATTAACAATGAGCCTGGCAAATGCGTAAGCGGTGGATTGCCGGTAGTATCATCATATACCCCTCACTTCGGTGAAGAGCCGGTTTTAACAGGCACACATGGTGCAGGCAACATCTTCTTCGGCAATTGTAATCTGAAGTGTGTCTACTGCCAGAACTATGAAATAAGCCAGAACTATAAAACTGAGATAAACAATCAAATCTCATTTGAAAGGCTTGCCAATATAATGCTCGAATTGCAGGATATGAAGTGCCATAACATTGGACTCGTATCCCCTACTCATTTTTCTGCTCATATATTAAAATCAATCTGCATGGCTGCAGAAAGAGGATTAAGACTGCCAATCATTTACAATACAAACGGATATGATTCAGTTGATACATTGAAATTATATGAAGATGTCGTAGATATATTTCTTCCTGATTTTAAGTATGGTGACAATGCAATCGCAAGGCAATACTCTAAAATAGATAACTATTTTGACAAAGCAAAAGAAGCAATAAAGGAAATGTACAGGCATGTCGGAGATGAATTGATTTATGACGGTAATGTAGTAGTTAGAGGGCTTATTATCAGGCATCTTGTTCTCCCTAATAATTTGTCCGAATCCGAAAATGTATTCAGGTTTATAGCGGAAGAGTTAAGCCCAAATGTGCATATATCGCTCATGTCGCAGTATAACCCTGTTCATTATGCAGAAAGGGACATGCTAATAAACAGGAAGCTCAGGATTAGTGAATATGAAAGAGCAATAGCATTAATGGAGAAATACGGGTTAAAAAACGGCTGGATACAGGATATGGAGAGCAGTGACAGCTATAACCCTGAATTCAACCGTGACAGAATAAATCCGTTTGGCAATTAACTGATAAATCTATTTCACAAGCAAAGCTTTTTTCATTTCAGTAAAATAGTCAGTCTTTAATAAATAAAAATACACTCCGCTTGAAAGCCCTGCAGCATTCCATCTAACACTATACGTTCCTGGATTCATATCTTCATCAACCAAAAACGCAATCCGTTTACCGTTAACATCATAAACCATAAGAGATACATTTCCGGCTTTCGTTATATCAAACTTTATTTCGGTTTCGGGATTAAATGGATTCGGATAATTCTGGTAAAGAGAATATTTAGTTGGAACATTCTCGTTTATTTTTTGAGTTGATGTTATACCGCCGTTTGTTGTCTTATAAATTATGCCATTGTCACTTGCAGCATACCCCGTATTATTATCAGCAAATCTAATATTATATATATTGCCGTTAACGGAATTATTAATCCAATTTATTCCGCCATTGGTGGTTTTCCTAATAATTCCATTGCCTCCGCAATAACCTGTTTGTGAATTTATAAAATATATACATTTATATTGATATGCTGAATTTGAATCAAGAGCTGTCCATGTTTGACCGGATGAAGTGGTTTTTCTTATACTGCCATAACTATTTACCATATATCCTGTATTTTCATCATAAAAATAAATCTTATACAAAACATAAGGATTAATTCCCTGGTAAATAAAACCTAAATAGGTCCAATTTACACCGCCGTCAGTTGTTTTTTGAATATTTCCCTGATATGGTATATTGTACCTTCCTCCTATACACCACCCGGTATTTAAGTTGATGAAGTATATATCGGATGTATAATAACCCCCTACCGGACCATATACATAATTCCAATTATTACCACCGCTGTTTGTTCTGTAAATTGCAGATCCCATATATCTATTATCATTATAAGTATAACCATGAAGTTCATTTGCAAAAAATACAATCTTATCCAAACTAATCCCCGCAGAAAATGTACTTGCCTGCTCCCAGTTATTACCTCCATTTACGGTTCTCAAAAGTATCGTTGAATTTGAAGAATTAGACATTGTACCAGCAAAGCCAAATAATGAGTTTACAAATGTGATGCCTTTTAACGCATGTGTACTGGTTGTATATTGAACACTCCAGTTAAGGCCACCATTTGTTGTTCGTAAAATTTTGCCGTCTTCACTTGTACAAAATCCCGTACTGGCTGAAAAAAAATAAAGTGAGTTTATTTTTCCTGATGCACCTGTATTATATGAATACCAAGAAATTTGCGAGAATAGTAAATTGAATGAAGTAAACGTTAGCGCAATAAAAATCAACAGGAGTATACGTTTCATAATTCCTCCTTTTTGTTGTTAGGTTCTTTAATATAATGCATAGTTTCAGAAATGAAAGTATAAAAATGAAGATTTAACCGGATAGAAATTTTCTGTCTGAATCACAGATTACACTGATTATTTGGATTTCACAGATAAAAAACATAATATTTTATATCCCAGAAAAACCTCATTAGTAAAACAGGCACCTAATTTGTTTACATGATGTAAAAGTTTCTTATCTGAGTAGTCAGTGGTCCAATCAGTGTAATCTGTGATTCAGACAGAAAATTTTTACACCTCAAATATCCTGGCTAAATCAGTCCAATCATTTGCTTTATAATCCGCAATAGTTTCATACGATTCTCTTTCATAGGCACCCTTGAACCAAACTGCTGACATTCCTGTTTTCTTTGCTCCGCCGACATCGGTGTATTCATTATCACCTACATGTGCCGCCTCTTCAGGCTTAACACCAAATTGCACCAGTGTACTTCGGAATGCATTTCCATCAGGCTTTGAGCAACCTACTTCATCGGAGAAAGTGAAGGCAGTAAAATATTTTAAGATATCATTACGTTCCATGAGGATTTTCAGCACTCTGCCTGATGAATACGCCGTATCGGAAGTAATTCCCAGTTTATATTTTTCCGCAAGCTTTGGAAGAATTTCCTTAACACCTTCAAACAAATTCGGAGGATGCTCAAGCATTATCTCTTCGAAAAACTTTGCTATATCCACAAGGTCTTCTTCAGGCAATGTTATACCAAGCTGGATACATTTTAAATCAAGTAACTCGCGTGCATTGCGGGTTTTATGTTCGGTTTTCCACACTTTATCAAAATAATCCCAGCAGTATTTAAAAACCGGTTCCAGGTCCATTTCCGGTACATGACCGTGTTTATCGAGAATCTTTCTAAAATACTTCTTCCTTGCATTATGACGGTTGTATTCCATCTTGTAATCATAGAATAATGTATTCCAGAAATCAAAAGAAATTGCTTTTATTTTCATATGTAAAAATATCCCTATATTCCTTGAACTTAAACATACTTTTTTTTCTCTAAATATTTTAACTTTGTATTTGTAAATTGCAGTAAATCAAACACAAAGCTTATGAATATAATTAACCCGCAAAGCTTATCCATAACATTGGATAACATCAACGAAATATATTTTTACGGTAAAAAGATTTCTTCTTCAGATAAAGAAAAAGCAGCGAAATGGATTGCTTCTCGCCAGGGATTGCACGGTTCATACTGGGGTATGTTTGCTCCAACTGATTTTGATTATAAGAATGGACATATACTTTTTACAGGAGAAAAAATTACTTCCGGTGCAGGTATCTCTCATTTTTCAGGTGAAGAAGCTTGCAGAGCTCTTGCTTTATTAAATGGGAAACATAAATCCATCACCGAGGCATTGGATAAAGCTCAAGCCGGACTATCTACTGCAATAAAAACTGCAAGAGAAAGAGGCGTCAACACTCCTGATGGATATTACTGCTGTGCTAAATGTTCAGTATCGTACTGGAGAAATTTGTCTGCTCAATGTAATGCTGACGCAAATAAATTATTGATGAATGGAATGAAGATACTCAATAAAATGCGTGACGGCAAAGGAAAGTGGAAAAGATTCCCATTTTATTACACACTTTTTGCATTACAGGAAATTGACCTTAAACCCGCAAGAGAAGAAATGAAATATGCTGCACCGGTTCTTGAAAAATATTTACAACGTGCTCCATCTGATGATAAATATAATGAAAGAAAAAGAATGCTAGCAGAGAAAGTTTTGGAAAAAGTATGAAAGTCTGAATCACAGATTTCACTGATTATTATGATTTAACAAATGAATAAGCAAATAAAATTTTGGAGTGCGGTAACCATACTACCGCTTTATTAGTTTAATCAGTATAGTCAGTAAATCTTTTTTCCAGATATTTGTTTTTCAAATTATTGTAAATTAGATAATGATAAAATATACTCTAAGACCGGCAACTTTAGATGATATTTCAATAACATATGAAATTAAGAAAGATGCATTCAAAGAATATGTTGAACAGGTATGGGGATGGGATGAAGAGTTTCAAATAAATTATCATAAAAAGGATTTTAATACAGATGGCTTATTCATTATAGAATGTGAAAATGCTTCTATCGGAGTATATGTAATAAAAGACGATGAAGAAAATATTCAATTATGTGAGTTATATATTGTAAAGATGTATCAGAATAATGGTATTGGCTCGGATTTAATCAATAAATTAAAAAATAATGCATCTGCAAATTGCAAGCCAATCATACTCCAGGTTTTAAAAATTAATGAAGGGTCCTGGAAACTTAACCAAAGATTAGGATTTGTAATATATGACGAAAATGAAAATTATTATAAGATGAGATATATTCCTTAGAAAATCTTTTATTTTTTGAAAGAAACAGTTAAATTTGTTATAAATAATTAAATTACCATTTATGAAATGTCCAATAGATAAAACAGAATTAGAAAATCAAAAATACGAATCAATTGTTACTGCAGATGTATGTCCTGAATGCGAAGGAATGTTCCTTGATAAAGGCGAACTCGAGCAAATTGAATCGATGATAACGGATGATTATAAAAATAACTTATCAAACCTGCCTGATGACATAGAAGAAGCATATGAAATGTCAAAACAGGAATCAGCTCCTGCAATCAATTGCCCAAAGTGCGATGCAGAAATGGAACGTAAGGAATATGGCTATTCGTCACAAATCTTAATTGACCAATGCACTAACTGCGGCGGTATCTGGCTGAATAAAAATGAAATTCAACAAATTGAACTATTTTACGAGACTAGCAGAAAAGAATCTGAATTTGAAAGCGATGAAGATGTGTTTATTAAAAGAAATATACATTGGAAAAGCTTTTTTAAGGACTTAATAGATTTTTATAAATAGCAGTTAGTTTATAAGGTTTATAAAGTTTGTAAGGTTAAAAGGTTTATAAGGTTTATAAGGTTTATAATACTTTACAAACTTTATGAACTTTATGAACTTTATGAACCTTATGAACCTTATGAACTTTATGAACCTTATGAACCTTATGAACCTTATGAACCTTATGAACTTTATGAACCTTCTGTCACACTCTTCTCTCCTGCCTGTCTAACTTAATAAAAGATAAATATTATGAAAACAAATTTTTTATTTCTCTGTTTATTATTAACCTGCTCCGGATTTCAATATAGTTATACACAAACAGACCCGGAAAAAGAAAAAGAAGCAATAAAGCAGACAGATATAGAATTCTCCAATTACTCCAAAGAAAACGGCATGGAAGCTGCATTCTTGAAATATATCGCAGATGATGGTGTATTGTTAAGACCTAACTCAAGACCAATAGAAGGTATTGAAAGGGTCAAGAAGTTATTTGAGGAAGGTGATGCTTCGTTTACATTAACATGGATGCCTTCATTTGCCGCTGTATCTCAGTCAGGTGATTTGGGATATACGTACGGGACTTATGAATTAACCGCTAAAAATGAAAAAGGAGAGGAAATAAAAAGAGACGGTACATATATAACAATCTGGCGTAAAGATAAAGTCGGCAATTGGAAATTTGTACTCGACACAGGAAATCCCGGATTAGAACCTCCAAAAAAATAGTTATGCGGTTACTTCTTCAGATAAACAGGTAATTTGTTCTTACCTGTTTATTTTTTTTACTTAAACTAAATTTTCTCTATTTCCTCAATCCGTGAAATCAGCCATTTTTTATATTCGGTTTCGGCTTTCATTACATCAAGCTTGAGTTTTTCAATTGATGCATTTTTGGAACCCGACTTAATATTTATTAAGCGGCTCATAAAATTGATGAAGCATGAATAACGGTTCTTTAACGCATCGGGTATTAATTTATTACTGTGAAGAAAGTGCCTGTATGCATCAATTAAATTAAACATCGGATCAAAGTCATTTTTTTCATAGAATATAAACAGCTGCAGGTTATTTACCCTGGTCATTGAGTAGAAATCTGATGTTTTAACTTTTGCTAAAAAATTCAGTGCATTATCAAGGTATACCAGTCTTTCATCATTATTCAACATTGAAGAAGTAATATAAGAAACCGCTGCCATATTATAGCAATATGTATTTTCTCTTATCTTTTCGGGTAATTTATCCTTGAAATTTTTAATGAAGTCCAAAGCCCAGTCAATTTCTTTTAAACGTATTGCAGTAGCTACAGTATTGGTATAATTATGTTCAAGAATAATCCCGTCGTTTTCAAGAAGCAGGTTATTATCACGCATATATTTTATGAGTTCGAAACTTTCGTATCCGAATATCTTATTGCCTTTACGTTCCTGAGTTTTACAATAATTATACAGCTCAAGAATGAAGTCTTTAAAATAAGAAGCAGATAATTTTTCCTTATTTGAAATCGTGAGATTCTTAAGGTTGTAAAATTCATTTGTGTCAGTATCTTCTTTAAGCTTCAGATATTTGTATAACAGGTAAATTACCGTTTCGTCCTTATAATTCTCAATTTTATCATCAAGAAATTTCAAAAGATATTCTGCAAATCCTATTTCAACATCAGATTTTATTTGCTCATCGGAATTCTTTTTTTCGAAATATGTTCTCAAAATTACAAGTAAGAAATAGTTAGATGCACTTTTCACATATTCTTTTCTGATGTTTGAAAGGACAAGGCTTTTTCCCATTGGAACATCTTTCATTTCATTTAATAATCTTGTCTCCTCTAAAAATACTTTGATGTTATAATAGTCTTCGTCTTTTATCTTTTGTGTCGATAAAAGCTCATCTGCACTCCTAAGGTTTTCTTTTACAAGGCGGTCGAGTTTTCTGGCACTTAACTCCTGCAGGAGATGTTTTTGGAATACAATTATACTATGTGAATAATTTATATAGGATAAGAATTTCTCAACATTAAAGCAGAATTCATATATTAAATTCCTTATAATTTTTTCATTATAGATCTTCTCCGGAAATATTTTCTTATACATAAGCTCCATTTTAAGCTTTTCACTCTGAAATTCGGGATATATTTGCTTCAAATACTGGTACAGCTTAATCACATTTTTGTTGCTGTTATGCATAGGAGAATAAAGAAACTTCCCTAAAAGCTTAAAATCTTCTTTGTTTAGAGAATTAATAACATATAAAAATCTTGAAGGTATCATTATAAAATTTATGTATTAAGAAATTCGGGAATATGCTAAAATTACCGTTTAAAACGGCTTTTTATATTATAATATAACACATTAATATTATGTTTTTTATGTAATTGGCAATATTATTTCTTTTACTGAAAGCCATTTGATGTATTATTTTGGAGTATTATCAAAATTCAAAAAAATGGGATAATAAAAGTGAAAGATTTCTCATGTAAATATTTTTTCGATAATATTGATAAAAATAAGGTTTTTAAAAAATATTTTGTAGATACTTCAATAAAACCCGGTCCCTGTAAATCCGACCCCGGACAGAATGAAAATAAGCCTGAATATTCTCCTGAAGAACACCTGATAAAGGTTCACGGCTTTCTTGACAAAGTTCCTGTAAAAAAAAGAAGAACGCTGGAAATACAATTGTGCAAGTTTATTGAATTAATGCTTCAAAACTCTAATTAATATACTGTAATTATTCGAAAATTAATTCTAAATAATTTAATTATAAAGGAGTAAAAAAAATGTACGAATTCGTTCTGGAAAATTTTTTAAGCAATGTTTTACTTGCAAATGGCCTTAATAGCCCTTCAATCCAGTCATCTGTTACATTCACGGGAGAAGATACAAATAGCTTAGCCATCGCTGCATGCAGTTTTCTTACTAAAGTATTTGATGTGTTAAATAAGACAAATAATACTGCATATAACTATGGTGAATACTATTATATAAATCCAAACACAGGCAGTGGATCTGATATTATCGTTATGATTGAAAGCGGAATAATGGATAATCCTTATCTGAAGGAATATATTGCTGCAAATTGTATCACACAACTTGCCGGTGGGTGAATTACTTCTTCCTTATTCTAGCCCAACTTCTTATTGAGAATAATTCTTAATTATTCTCAATAAGAAGTTCTAATCCCGGCACTTCATCATTTTATGATGCCGGGTGTTATTTTATTTTTTAAATAACAGTAAATCCTGTTATTTCTTTATTTATCCTTTATTTCAATTTTAATTTCCTTGCCTGTTCCGTTAACTTCCGGATAATACATCAGGCTGCCTATTGTTGGTGTTACATTATAAACACCGGGTATTTGAGCCCGCAATAAATATGTAAACTCAAATTCATCCCGGTCAATATCTGTTGAAAAGAAGCATATCTTATTTGCCCTTACTTCCTTTTGTGAGTACCACCAAACCCAATCGTCATCATACCAATAATCAAAATCATATTTTCTTCCCTGTTTTTCACCATCAATATTATACATCCATTCTTCTTCAATATTTACACAACCTGCAGGGAGCGGGTCTTCAAGCATAAAATAATTTAAATCATCTGATTTACTTTTTACTTTAATTTTAACAAAAATTACATCACCTGAAGTAACTTCTCCCGTAAATGGTATTTTTCTGTAAACGAATGATTTGTCTTTCTCCTTTTGATATTCTTCAAGCTTAAAATATTCTTTTGTTACTTTGAAGCCGTTATTCCCTGATTGCAGGTGTTCCTCATTTGAGTAATAATTCAATGAGGCATTCAAATATGCATTTCCGTTTCCTGTTTTCACGGCTTTTAGAATGTTTTGTCCTTTTTTTATCACTGTGCCGGGTATGTTTATACTTTCCAGTTCAGCGAAAATATTGCCAGTATTCACAACCCTTTCTGCCATCTGAACATTGTTTAAATATATGTTAATAGTATATTGCGGCCTGATTTCTTTATTTACTGCCGCATAATCTGAAAGCGCATAAACGGCAAATGCAGTCTGCTGCGTACTGCCCCATGAATTACCACGGTTATTTTTCATTAACCATTGAACCACATTACCGGCAAGCTCACGGTTTTCTTCAAAAGAAACGCTGTCCGAAATTAATGCTTTCAATCCAAACGATGTTATTTGTATTGCATCACCTGTCCATTTGTATGGCTTTTCACCATTCCAATAATAACCATGTTCGTCATGCTTTACATTCTTAACAAGAGCCTCAATAAATTGACTTTGTTTTTCCTTATCACCGTATTGAGCTGATGTTAATGCAAGCAATGCCAAAGAGAAACTACTCAGTCTTGTTCGTGAAAGTATATCTGCCTGCTCTTCAAAGAACTTATAATCATTTTTTAATGAAAACGATAATGCATAAAGTGAAAAAGCTCTAACTTCCGGTTCAAATTCTTTCTCCTGTAATTTTCTCTTTAAATATTTCACACCGGCTTTATATTTAACGCTGTCAACCTCATATCCGCTTGAGCCGGCAAGTGAAAGACAATACAATGCGTAAGCTGTCATAAAATAACTTGATTTATCATTTGACCACCATCCCCATCCGCCATCATCATGCTGTAATGAATATGTCTTACTAAAACCAACATTAACTACCTTCTCAATCTTCTTATTTAAATATTCATCAAACGAAGCACCTGAATTTTTATAAATGTTTGCTACTAAAACAGCAGGTACAAAACGGCTGAGTGTTTGCTCCATGCATCCGTACGGATAATCTATTAAACCCGGCAATGCCTCTTTTAAGCTTGATATTACTGAAGGTGATATATCTACTTTTAAACCCGCAGTACTCCGGTCAATATCTTCAGATAATTCAAACTCAATACTTTCATTATTATTTTCTTTATTAATAGTAACTGTTTTACAATCTGATATTTTTATTCCCCGCGGCTGTAACGGAATTGAATACTGAACAGCATCGGATTCTTCATTGGTCAGGGCTTTTGCTGTAAGAGTTGCCAATCCTGCCGCGTCTGTTACTTTAACCTTCCAATCAATACGCTGTTCTGAATTTTTTTCAAGCAGTATTTCTTTTTCTGAATTGGTGTTTCCGCTTAACTTTAAGTTTTCCAGGTTTAAGCTTACCTTTGTATTCTTATTTTCTTCCAGATAATTATGTACTATCGTTGATACTGTAACTTCATCATCCTTCTGAAAGAACATAGGTGTTTCCATTCTTATAATAAGATCTTTTCGTGAGATAACACTATTTGTAATTTGCCCAACCTTCGTATCATTTGTAATTACCCTTGCAGTAACTCTCCATGTAGATAAGTTATCGGGAAATTTCACTTTCACCTCGGCTATGCCGTTTTCATTAGTATAAACAGCCGGGTTCCAGTACATAGCATCCCTGAAATCTGTTCTGAGCTCAGGTTCAACATATTGTTCTTTTTTGGTAACATTTATAATACCGCTCAATGCATTTCCATATTCAGCACCAAAATCACCGGTTAATACTTCAAGCTCAATTGACCTTCTTTTACCAACAATTGATATCATTACAGTATCGAGGGTATAACCTGCCTGAGGAAGTTCAAAATCCACAGATGATATTTTACCGGGAGAAACTTTAACAGCTAATATTTTTACAGAAGAATAACCCACATAAGAGGCTACAACATTATATGTACCCGCATCTACATTCAGTATTGTGAACTCTCCGTTATCATCAGTTTCAGCGCCTTTCTGTATTCCTTCCAGTTTAACAATTGCCCCTGCAAGCGGTGTTTTATCTTTATCATCAAATACAAATCCGTTAATACTGCCTGTAAAATTTCCGTTCTTTATATTTTGTAATACTTTTAGTGAATCTTCAATTCTTTTCTGTTGTGCTTTTATACGGGCTTCCTCGCTGTTTATTATATATTTACCATCTGTAATAATATCATAACGTGAGGTTATACCTTTTAGAGACATTATTTTTATACTACCGCTGATAATATTTTGAGTCTTAAACAAATTTAAATTATAGTCTCCGTCAGGTATCCTGAATTCATAATATCCATCATAATTTGTTATACCGGCTACGTACATATTATTTACGGCAATACAAATGCCTCGCATTCCTTTTCCATCTTCATCAGTTACGTTACCTTTTATTACTCCCATCTCTGTTTCATTGTAAGCTTTTTTATCATAAAGCTCATTTAAAAAAATAAAATCGGAAAATGAAGAAATATAGCTTATCGACCGGCCAAAGTAACGCGGTTTAATCTCATTTTTCCCGGCTTTGTAAAAATTCTTTTTAATTTCTTTATTATTCTCGGGAGCAATTGCATAAATACTTTCGTCTATCATGCCTATACACACTTCGGCATTGCTTACTGGATTGCCGTAGTAATCAGTAACCTTTACTTTAATCAACCCTTCTTCCTTTGGTTTGTAAACAGGTTTATCTGATGTTACCTGTACATCAAGTATTTTCTTTTCGGGAATTGCAATTAATTGAATATTTTTATCATGTAAATTATTATCATTGATGTATGCAGCATTTACCGAGAAATTAGGGCTTAATGCCTCATTAACGGGGATATTCACATATTCAGAATTTCCATTTATCTTTACGGCTTTGTTGTTAATAAAATTATCATTGTAAGCAGAAATAAGAAGGGTTACATCCGGTACGAAAGATATAATTAACAGCCTGCATGTATCACCGGTATTGTAGGTAAGTTTATCGGGATAAACTTCTATCGCAGATGATTCATTGCTTATACACCAATATGATTTTGATAAAACATAGGTACTAACTGAATTTGTAATATGTTTATTGTTATTATCATATGCAATAACATCAAATCTGTATTTGCCATCTTCTTTCGGTGTAAAGAAAACCGAACCCTTGCCTGTTACAGGGTCAGTATAACCTGACAGTGTTGTTACAAAATATTCCAGATCTCTGTATTCTTTCTGTTGTTCATATCTTGTTACCGTAACCTGGAAAGGCGATTTAACAGGTTTTTCAGAAAAATCCATTGCCGTTATTTCCAGTGATACTATATCATATGCCTTATAATAATATTTATCACATGAAGAAGTAATCTCAAATCCTGCCCTCGTTACTGAAACAGATTTATCACCTTCAATCTCTCTGCGGCTTTTATCTGTTATTATGCATTTTATAATGTATTTATAATCAGCTTCCTTAGCTGATGAATACCATGAATTGTTTTTATATTTGAAATCTTCTTTAATGTTGTGGCTAAATTCAAAATTGCCCTCTTTATCAAGCTTACCTTTCTTGCTTAATATCTTTGTTGTATTATAATTATTACTATTTACAATTGATGAATAAAAATCTTCATAAAACCACCTGTACCTGGAATAATACCACCATGGTTTATATATCGCTTCTTTAAAAATATAATATTTCACTTCTGCATCCTGAACAGGACTGCCAAAATAATATTTTGCAGATATCTTTCCTTTTATTTTATCACCATTAAAATACTGCTCTTTATCTGTTGTTACATTTACATAATATTCCGGATTTTTAAATACTTTTACTTCAAACTGTGATTCAAATGTGATACCTTTGTTAACCTGTTCGCCGGCATTCTTAGCTCCGTCTATTGTTGCCTCAATTGTATAATTTCCCAATGGTGCTTCCGATTCAATAAAATATTCACCGGCAAAGCTTCCGTTGCTGTTGGTCTTTAATATCTTTTGATATACGGATGTATTTTTGCTGTCTTTTATTTCAACGAAGACCTCCCTGTCCGGAAAATTACTATAACCGTTATCTATGATATTTCTTACCGTACCTTTAAACTCTAAAAGATTATTTGGCTTATATACAGGCTGGCTTGTTGTTATATACGCATTGCAGAATTTATCTGCTTTTGAATAAAAATATTCTGAAGGGCTTGATACTATAAAATCATTTCCTTTTTGAGCAATAAGTATTGGTTTATTCAGAAATTCATTTCTGAATAATTTTTTATCTTCATTGGTGTAAAAGTAATTCCATATTCCGGTTAAGCATTCAAATTGCCCAATCTTATTCTTATTCACAAACAGGAATAAATTAACCGAATCAATTATATCACCTGTTTTATTATTTATGACAAAGCAATTTGCGAATCCGGTATTACATTTGGTCAATAAGCTCATCTCTGAAACCCAGAAACCTGTATTTGCACATTGTTTATTGCAGTAAGCTCTTACAAAATATGCACCTTTCTCATTTGGAACATAATCCGTATACGCTTCATAAACCGTTTTATAGCCGGAATAATTACCCAACCTATTAGACATTTTATCTATATCTGCAATTTCAATTAAATATTGACTCAGTTTGATTGAGTCTTTGTTAAATATGCTCCAGTGTTCTATGTCTTGCTGCGATGTGTAAAATTTTTCAATATCAGTAATCCTGTAAATCTTAATTTTGATATCGGGATTTAAAGGAGTCCGGTCAAACAATAACTGTATCTTCACTGCATCACCCGGCAGATATATCTTATGTTCTAAATGCAATTCAAAGTTTTCAATATACTGCTTTTTATTATCGTCGTTTTGGGAGAGAGCCGGATAAATAATTAACAACAGCAGGAAAAAAGACAATGCTTTTTTTAGAATGGAAAATAATGTACCCATGACTTTACTGATTAGTGGTTATTCTTATATAATTTTTAAAAGTTTATATATGAACTAATAAATTACTGTTTTATCATAGATTAATATAATCAATTATTTCAGATTAATCGTCTGAAAAAACGGAATACCGGCAATAAAACACAGGAAAAATTTTGCTAAATGTAACAGCTTTTTTCATTAAAATTTTGGAGTGCATTAACCGTGATAATGCAAATTATTTTGTTCTTAAATTTTTTATTATATTTGCCTCTTGTAATTGCATTATGTTTTTTAAAAATATAATTAATACATATATGAATAAATTAATTTTTTTATTTGCTATTTCAAATTGTATTATGTTATTAGCAAACGGCTGTAATGATTCAAACTCTGCATCACAATACAGTTCGGTGGTTAGATATGATTTAAATAAAACTATTGCATTTCCTGATTTTGACCTCACATATATTGGAGAAAGGAAGGAAACATCTAAATTCCCTAACGGCAACTCATTTACTTTTACATTCTATGATTTTAAAATTAAAAAGGGTGATGTGGAAAAGACCATAAGCTGGTCAAGCGGCACAGGTGATATAGCACCGGCAAATTTTGAGTTTAACGGACAGAAATATACTCTTGAACTCAGATATTTTGAGAAAGAGAAGGAAAAGCTGGATAATGATGAACTGGTGATAAGTAAATTGTAAGATTGAAAAATTGTAAAATTGTAAAATTAATTAATGCAAATTAAAGATGCCTTTGAATGAATAAGATAAAAAAACGAGCCCATTTAGGCTCGTTTAATTCGCAATTCGCAATTCGCAATTGGACTAATCTTCAATCGTCAATCTTAATTCCTCACTGCTGCCTCTTACTTCAGGATAATACATCAGCATTCCTGTTGCGGGAATTACATTATATATACCCGGTATCTGTGCATGCAGTATATACGAGAACTCATATGTATCACCGTACAAATACGTTGCAAAGAATGTTACCCTGTTATCTCTTATATCCTTATCGGCATACCACCATCTCCAGTAATAATAATCCCAGCCGCTGTAATCCTTTTCTTCATCTATTGTATATGCCCAGTCATCTTTTACAACTTCGCATCCTGCAGGTATCGGGTCCTCAAGCATAAAGTACTGCATGTTGTTTTCTTTTGTGCTTACTTTAACCTTTACCAAAATCTCATCACCAGATTTTACACTGCCGTCAAAATATCTCTTCTTATATATTATCTTATCATCGTTGTATTTAGTGTATTTTTCCAGCTTGAAATATTCCTTCTCAACCCTGAATCCATTTTCACGCGGATGGATTACTTCCTCATTTGTATAATACATCAGGTGGCTTGCAACATATACCTTTCCCGGACCATTCTTCTCTATCTTTACATCATTTACACCCGGCTTTAACTTAAGACCATCAATTGAAATTGTCTGCTCTTTAAGGAATACATCTTCCCTTGTCATTTTTTTATCAAGAACCTGCTCGCCGTTTACCCATACTTTCACATCATAATCAGGCTCCAGCTCTTTTGATGTCTTAAGATAATCAACCATTGTGTACACAATAAATGCAGTCTGCTGAGTGTTATACCATCCGCCGCCGTGCCTCTGCATCATTAGCCATCTTATTGCTTTATTCAATATATCAGGATTTTCAGAAATTCTTTCAGACCTAATTAATGCCTTAATAGCCATTGCAGTTGTCTGTACTTTATCTTCCTGCCAGTCGTAATGCCATGCTTCTCCGCCCCAATATGATGCCCCCTCACCTCCGGATATTACATGTGATATAAGCAGGTCATTGTAATGGTTTGCGGTCTCTTTATCACCTATGTTACTTGCAGTAAGAGATATCAATCCGATTGCATAATCGTTCAGCTTCTTTTCATCGCTCAATATCTTAAACTGGTCCTGGAATAATTTTGTATCTTTTGTATCAACAAAAGAGAGCGAATATATCATATATGCCCTGGTTGTGGCATCAATATCAGAGCTTCTCAATTGTGTTTTCAGTGATGCTACGCCTTTACCCAGCACATCTTTCCTCACATTATATCCTGCAGTTTGAGCTAGAGCTAAACCGTAAATCACATACGATGTCATAAATGGATGTGACTGGTCATTTGTCCACCAACCCCATCCGCCGTCATAATGCTGCATTGAATACAACCTGTTAAATCCGCTCTCCACCATCTTTGGCAGGTCTTTCTTGGTCGCATCACTTATAGGTGCATTAAGCTCATGAAATGCATCTGCAACAACAATGGTAGGTAAGAACCTGCTCATTGTCTGCTCTACACATCCGTAGGGATAGCCAACCAGTTCATCAAGTGCTGTCAGCATCGTTGATGCAAGCGATGGAGCAACGTTCAGCTCAAGCTTTGTGCTGCGCATATCGGTATAATCAGGAATCTTTACTTCGTTAATGTCAGTCCTGTTTACTTCGGATATATCCATTGCAAGATATTGGTCAAGCTTTAAGCCATGCGGCTGTAAAGGAACTTTCATTTCAACTGCATCCGATTCCTGGTTGGTTAATGCTGTTGCTGTTAATTTCGCAAATCCATCAGGATTGGTTACTTTAACTCTCCAGTCAATTCTCTTCTCTTCATTCTTTGCCATTGTGATAGTCTTCTCAGCATTATCTCCTATCAGCTCAATGTTCTCACCCTTTAAGCTAATCTTAGTTGTTTTATCTTCACTCAGGTAATTATGAATTATTGTTGATATTGTTACTTCATCCTTCTGCTGGAAGAATCTTGGAGTTTCCATTCTAACCAATAAATCTTTTCTTGTAATAACTGTGTTTGTCATTTGTCCGACCTTAGTATCTTCAGTTATCACACGAGAAGTAATTCTCCATGTAGTCAGGTTATCCGGATATTTTATATTTACAACTGCGTATCCGTTTTCATCTGTTGTAACAGAAGGTGACCAAAGAATTGCATCTTTAAAATCGCTTCTTAACTCTGCATCAATAAAATCCGGCGTATCTTTATCATCACCCTTTGATTCCTTTTTGACATGATTTTTACCATCCAATACTATTTCTTCGGATTCGGTAATAGTTCTTCCGCTTTGGTTTGATATTTCATCTAACATTACACTGCTATAATCAAGACTTCTCTGCATTTGCGGCTGTTCAAATGCTCCTTCCTGGTCTGACATTATATATCCATCTGCATCAGCTTTCAGGTTAACAGTAATAGTCTGTCCTTTTCTGACCGATAATTCCTGTTCACTATCCTTCGTTTTCTTGCCCTGCAATACGCTTACATTATAACTTCCCTCCGGCAGCTTAAATTCAAACTCACCGTTTTCACCTGTTGTACCTGCAACAAAATCCCCGTCAATCACAATTGTTGCATATTGAACTGCATTACCGCTCTTATCCGTTATTCTTCCCTTGATTGTCCCAAGCTCGCTTTCTCCTAAATTCTTTACATTAAATCTTTCATATATTGAAATCATCCTTGAGTACCCGTAAAATGAATATGAATTGCTGTACTGAGGATTAACTGAACTAAGCTTTGGTGCATAAAAGAACTGTCTTACGTCTTTTGTATTATCCGGTGCTATTGCATAAATACTTTCATCAACTATACCTATTGATACTTCTGCATTGCTGACAGGATTGCCGAACTTATCCGTTACTTTTATCTGAACTGTTCCTTCTTCTTTTGGCTTATATGTCGGCTTATCTGTATTTATCGCTACTTCAAGGAATTTTGCTTCGGGAATTACCATAACAGATTTATTCCCGCTGTAGAAATTTCCTTCCTTAACATACGAAGCACTTATATAAAAATTAGGAGCTGAATTTGATTCAACCGGTATCTCGAGAATCTTGGAAGTACCGTCAATCTTTTCTACTTTATATGTCAGTATGTTATCATTCTGTGTAGTAATAAGCACATTTGCCCCGGGTGTAGTTGTTATAATAAGAGCTTTGCAGAGCTCTCCCGGTTTGTATGATTCTTTTTCAGGAATAATCTGAACTGTTCCAGATTGATTATACCACCACCACATATCACCGGTTGATACATAGCAGTAACTTTCTGTTGTTACTTTCTTTCCCCTGTCATCAAATGCAGACACTTCTATTTCATAATACCCTTCATCCTTTGATTCAAATGTTGCAGAGCCCAACCCGTCTGCTTTAGTATTACCTGAAAATGTGGTTATAAAATGCTTTTCCTGTTTATAATCGGGATACTTGCCCCATGTTATACTGTTAACCGTTCCGGAAAAACCTATTGCTACCGGCTTATCTGCAAAATCATTTGAACGGACCTGTACTGTAACAGTTTCGCCTGGTTTATATAAATATTTATCGGTGCTTGATGTCAGGTAAAATCCTGCCCGTGTTACATAAACTGTCTTTGTCGATGAAATTTCTCTTCTTGATTTGTCGGTAACTTTTGCCTGTATTATATATACAAAATCTGTCTCATAGCTTCTTTCGGAATCCCACCAGTAATAATAGTAGTTGTACTTTGCCTTAAAATCTTCTTTAATAGCATACTCAAAATCAAACCTGCCGTCTTTATTTAACTCACCTGAGCCGCTGTAAATAAAATCTGCATTGTTATATCTCTGGTTATCATCCTGGCTTGCATAATATTCTTCATACCACCATCTGTACTCAGAAAAATACCACCATGGCTTATAAAAAGTCTGCTTGTAAACATTGTATTCTACTTTAGCATCCTGCACAGGACTGCCGAAATAATAATCTGCCTGTATTATCCCTTTTATGCTTTCACCATCAGTGTATTGGTCTTTTTCCACAGTAATTCCAACTTTATATTCCGGCTTTTTATATTCTTCAACTTTAAAATTACCGGTATATGCCTGGCCTTCTTCTATTGTTGCGTAAATATAATAAACACCAAGCGGTGCATCTTTTTCTATATTAAACTCACCATCAAAACTGCCGTTTGAGTTTGTCCTCAAGACCTTTTTAAACACTTCAGCACTTTTGGAATCTTTAATAGAAACTGTTACATCCTGTGAGGCAAAATTATTAAACTCTCCTGCACCTGATTTTCTTATTGTTCCCTTAAAATTTACTATTGATTGCGGACGGTATACCGGCTGGTTAGTATAAATATAAACCGAATATTTATTTGCTCCATATCCGAAATATAAATACGGGTCAGAAACTGCAACATCCTCGCCATTCTTTGCTATTGCAAGAGGATAAGAAATATTATTCTTAGCAGCAAAGTCCCTGTCATCTTCATTCAATCCTTTATAGAATAATCCGCCAACGGTCTTTCCGTCACCAATCTTCTTATTACCTAAATAGAAGCTAAGATTAACATCGGAAAGAGGGTCACCGCTTATTCTGTCAAGTGTGTAAGAAAGCAATGCATTGCTGCCGGCTTCTGTTATCATTCCAAGGTCAGTAACAAAGTAACCTGCATAAGCAACTTTATTCTTATATGAAACTCTTACAAGGAACGCACCCTTTTGCTTTGGTTTGTATGTAACGGTTTCATATGAATAATAATAGTCATCATATCCTTCTGTCTTCATGGTCTTATTAAATTCATCAACCTCCTCACACATGTAAAGAAGGTTCAGGCTGTCTTTGCTGAGTACATCAATGGAATACGTGGAGGTCTGCCTTGAAAAGAACCCTTCCACATCTTTTATCTTATAAATCTTAAAATTAAATTCAGCTTTTTTCTTAATGCTGTAAGCATTTATGGTAATACTTACATCCTGAGTTGATGAATAGTAATTATTAGTATAAATGCTAAAACTGGAGTTTATATCAAAAGCATCATTGTTTAGCTGTGCGGAAGCTTTTTCCTGATTTGTAAGCAGTGCAAGCAGCATCATGAATACAAATCCTGCGTAAGTTCTTATTCTTTTAGGCATTTTATATCTCCTAGGGCTTTAATTAAAATGGTATTCTTTACTGGTTTATATGCAAATTACAAAGAAATGTTCCGAAAAAGTAAGAAAAAAGTTGAGAGTTCGGGGGTTCGGGAGTTTGAGAGTTCGAGAGTTAATATTTACACTATGTTTTTAATACTCCTATGGATTCTACAATTTGCCTTATATTCTTTGTAAATCTTCTTTTTATTCAAATACAACACAAAGTCTTTATGATATAAGGCTCTTTTACACAAAAACTCTCGAACTCTCAAACTCCCGAACTTTCATCTGATTCATTTTGCCTTTATGATTTCCTCTTTTAACAGTAAATTAGTATTTTTACATCTTATATGAATAAATGAGATATAGCAGATTCTATAATAAAATGCCGGATGGCACAATCAAACAGCTAAATCCTTTTACAGGAACAGAGGTGTGGACTGTCCCCGGCAGAGGCAACCGCCCAAACATCTATAATAACAGGGAGAAAGCAGAACCAATAGAGATTCATGTGCCGGAAGATTACTGCAGTTTTTGCGAAACCAGGTATTTTGAAACTCCTCCCGAAAAATCCCGGCTGATTTGTGAAAACGGTGAATATGCCAAGCTGGACAATTTAAATGCAGAAGAATATTTTAATACGACGGCTGATTTCCGAAGGGTGCCTAACCTGTTTGAAATAGTTACACTACATTACTGGGAAAAGAACTATTCATTTAAAATGACCTCACATCAGCTGGAGCAGAAAGAAAAATATTTTTCCACTCCGAAAGGGCGTGAACACATTCATAATATACTTGCATATAAACTGAATCTGCAGGGTATTGCTGAGACGGAAATTCAAAATATGGATGAAGAAAAAAAACTCATTCTTGCCGACCCGTTTTTCGGCGGTGGACATGAGTTAATTATTGCCGGTCATCATTACAAAAAAGGAGCTGTTAACAGCAATGACCTGTTGTCATCAGGCGAATTAACTCCCGAAGAACATTACAGGTATATTAAATATACAATTGATGCAAAAGAAGATATTCATTTAAACAACAGATATGCAAGGTATATCAGTATATTTCAGAACTGGCTTAAGCCGGCAGGTGCATCATTCGACCATCTTCATAAACAGCTTGTAGCTCTTGATGAATGGGGAAATACTATTACCGAGCAGATTGAAATGACAAGGAAAGACCACAATATATATAACTTATATGGCGCAAATTTTGCCGCTATGAAGAATCTTATTATTGCAGAGAACGATTATGCAATTGCATGGGCAGGTATCGGGCACAGATTCCCGACCATCGAGATATTTTCCAAATCGGTTAATTCGAGACCAACACAGCACAGTGATGAGGAAGTAAGGGGTATGAGCGACATGGTACATGCAATCCACGCCGCTACAGGTTCCGGAATATCATGCAATGAAGAATGGTATTATTCACCTATTGATTCAATTTATAAAATGCCGTGGCATGTTTTATTAAAACAACGAATAAATATTACTGCCGGATTTGAAGGCGGGACAAAGATATTTATAAATCCTGTTTCACCTGATGCGTTAAGAGATAAACTTGTTCCTAATTTATATAAGCTTCGTGATGAAAGTAAAATAAGCAGTATACGTATAGCTGAAGAATGCATGATTGTTCCTAATCCTTTGAAGTATTATCTTAGTTCATAAGGTTTATAAAGTTTATAAGGTTTGTAAAGCATGAATCCCGAAGGGATGACATAATGGTAGAAAGATTGACAATGAAACGAACAGAATCCCGAAGGGATGATATTATGGTAGAAAGATTTATCCCATATGAATAGAATCCCGAAGGGATGATATTATTATACAAAATTGGCCTAAGAATGAAAGAAATCCCGGATGCATGACATAATTATAGAATTATAACAGAATAAAAAATTGTTATCAGTATCAAACATATCAGTACAATTCGGTTCGAAGAAATTATTCGACGATGTATCATTTATAGTGAATCCAAGAGATAGGATCGGGCTTGTTGGCTCAAACGGCACGGGTAAATCTACTTTGTTAAAAGTAATAAACCATTTGTTAGAACCCGACAGCGGCATAATAGCAGGTTCTAAACATACGACAATCGATTACCTGCCGCAGGATGGTATTGCATATTCAGGCAAAACATTGTATGAAGAGGTTTATTCTGGTGTGTCAGATGTTGCTTCGGTCAAGGATGAAATAGATGATGTGCATAAAGAACTTGCTGAACGTGAAGATAAAGATTCGGAAGAATATCATGATTTGGTTGAAACACTCGGAGAGCTCCAGCATAAGTTTGAAGACCTTGACGGATTTAAAATAAAATCATCCATTGAAAAAATATTGATGGGACTGGGCTTTAAGGTTGAAGACATGGACAGACTAACAGAGGAATTTTCCGGCGGCTGGCAGATGAGAATTGCCCTGGCCAAGCTGTTATTGAAAAATCCATCTGTCTTACTGCTTGACGAGCCGACAAATCACTTGGATATAGAATCATTATTATGGCTTGAAAATTTCCTGAAGGCATACGAAGGCTCTGTAGTACTGGTTTCGCATGACAGGAAGTTTTTGGATAACATTACAAATAAGACCATTGAGATATATACAGGAAAAGTTACTTTGTATAACGGCAATTATTCCTTCTATGAAAAAGAAAAGGAAGAACGCAGGGGGTTGATTGAGAAGCGTTATTTAAATCAGCAAAAATATTTAACACAGCAGGAAAGATTTATCGAAAGATTCAGATACAAAGCAAAGAAAGCCTCACAGGTGCAAAGCCGGATAAAGATGCTCGAGAAGCTGGAGCTTGTGGAAATGGAAGACGAAGAATCAGCAATTCATTTTAAATTTCCACCTGCAACTCATTCGGGAAGAAAAGTTATTGAGCTTAAGAACATTACAAAATGGTATGACGATAATCTTGTCCTTAAAAATGTTGATCTTGAAATAGAACGCGGTGAAAAAATAGGATTTGTTGGAGTTAATGGTGCAGGTAAATCCACTCTTGCAAGAATAATAAGAGGCACGGAAGATTTCCGGGAAGGTGAAAGAATACTCGGTTACCAGGTAGAGCTTGAGTTTTATTCACAGCACCAGGCAGATACACTTGAACCAAACCATACGGTACTTGACACACTGGAGGAAGTTGCAACCGGTGATGTAAGGAAGTTATTAAGAAATATACTTGGAAGCTTTCTGTTCAAAGGTGATGATGTGTTTAAACAGGTTTCGGTCTTATCAGGAGGCGAGAAATCACGTTTAGCACTCGCAAGAATGCTGCTGAAATCATCTAACTTCCTGATACTTGATGAGCCGACAAATCACCTTGATATGAATTCAAAGAAAGTATTAATGAATGCATTGAATGAATACCAGGGTACAATATTGATTATATCACATGACAGGGAATTTCTTGATGGCATAGTTCATAAAATTATTGAAGTAAAAGACAGGAACATAAAAACCTACTTCGGTAATTGTACTGCTTACCTGGAAAGAAAAGCCGAAGAACAGGAGACATTGAATGGTCAGCAGGCAATTAAAAAAGCTGATGATGAACCCGAAAGCAAAGCTAAGAAAACTAAAGAGCAGAAGCGTAATGAAGCGGAAATAAGAAATAAAATATATAATGAAACTAAACCGTTAAAGCAAAAGATTTCAAAGATTGAACATGAAATTAAGTTAAAGGAAGAACGGTTAAAAGCAATAGAGCTTGAAATGTCATCCGAAGAATTCTACAGGAATCCGGAAAATGTGAAGACTGTAAATAAAGAGTTTGGAGAGATTAAACAAAGATTAACCGAATTATATCACGATTGGATGAATTATACAAACAGCTTGATGGAAATAGAAGAGAAGCATAAGGGATGATGGTTGAAGGTTGCAGGTTTCATGTTGCAGATTGAAAAATCGATTCCGCTAAAGGGGGATTTTGCTAAAAGCTCAAAAGGTTGAAAAGTTGGAAGGTTATTTTGATTTGAGATGTGTGACTTGAGATTTGAGATTTGATTCAGTTATAATCCGATTTTATAAAATATAAAGTTTTACAATGCAAATAGGAGAATATAAATTACATTCAATACAAACAGGGTTGTTCCGTCTTGATGGCGGTGCAATGTTTGGTGTTGTTCCTAAACCTTTATGGTCAAAAACAAATCCAGCCGATGAAAAGAACAGGATAGATATGTGCATGAGAGCATTGCTGCTTGTTTCGGATAATAAAAGAATTTTAATTGATAATGGAATCGGTCATAAGACATCTGAGAAGTTCAATGAAATATACGGCATAGACCATTCGGAATATATTCTTGAGAAAGAGCTGTTCAAGCTTGGCATCCTGAAAGAAGATATAACCGATGTAATTTTAACTCATCTGCATTTTGATCATGCCGGTGGTTCGACCTATTATGATGAAGAAGGCAATCTGCAGGTAACTTTTCCCAATGCTGTACATCATTTACAAAAGCGGCACTGGGAATGGGCTAACAATCCGACCGAGCGTGATAAGGCAAGCTTTATTCCCGAAAACTTTTTACTGCTTGAAAAGAAGGGCAATTTAAAGTTAATTGAAGGTAATAAAAATTTTGACGATTTTGTAGAACTTCACATAATTAACGGCCATACACCATTCCAGCAAATGGTGAAAATATGTGATGACTCAAATACAGTTTTATTTGCAGCAGATCTGATGCCTATGGCATCTCATGTGCATATACCATATATAATGAGCTATGATCTTTATCCTTTAACAACACTTGAAGAGAAAAAGAAATATTTGCCTCTTGCATCTGCTGATGAATGGCTTATATTTTTTGAACACGACCCGTTTACAGAAGCATGCACAATTGGCCGGAATGAAAAAGGTTTTTACATCAAAGAAAAGAAACAATTAAAAAGTATAGAAAGCAGCATAAATGCCTGAAGAATTTATTAAAGTATGTAAGCTTTCAGAGCTTGAAAACAAAAGAGGAAAAAGTTTTTCATTGGACGGAGAGACCGATATTGCTGTCTTCCGTATCAACGACAAAGTTTATGCAGTAGAAAACACCTGCCCTCACAACCATTCACATGTTATGCATGAAGGTATGGTAGATAAAAACCTTTACGTGTCCTGCCCTATTCATGGCTACCAGTTTCATCTGGAAACAGGGAAAGTCCCTCCTGATTTTAATATTGTCAGTTCAAAACTTGATACATTTAAAACCAAAATAGAAGACGGCGACGTTTTTGTGGAAAAGAAAAAGAAGAAGTTCAAATTTTTTGATTGGTAGCATCTGCAGAGAAAGAAATTGCGAGCTCAAACATTTTCAGCAAAATTTAATAAGTCAATGATTTTAATTATTGGGTAAATTTCCTAATATAGGAAAGCGAAGTGGGTACTCCCCGGGTTATCCCATAAATGATACGAACCTGTATCAAAATATTCAGGATTCAGTTCCCCCTTTCGAAGGGGGCTAGGGGGATGAGTTTAACATTAACCGGAAAAATATAATTGCTGGAAAATTTCTGTTTAATGATGAAACAATATGCAAGAAATAATAAATATTCTTATACGAAAGTAATCATCCCCCTAGCCCCCTTCGAAAGGGGGAACTGAATCTCCTCTGCAATCTCCAATCTGTAATCTGTAATCTGCAATCTTCAATCTGCTTTTCAATTCACCATTCTTCATTCTTCATTCGTCATTCGTCATTGAAAAAAAAGGGGCACTATTTTAATTTATTCAAGGTTTTCTATTTTATGATGGACAAGCTATTGAAAATACTTGAATTAATGAATATTTTTATAAAAATAAAAACGAGGAAACCATGAATACGAAATTAAATCTTTTCCTGTTAATTATTGCCATAATTTTTTTCAATTCCGCTGCTTTAGCCGATAACAACAAACCTTTGTTCACAAAGGCAGCTATAGAGAAACTGTCTGATTCTTATGTACATAACAACTTAAATATTAAAGATCCTGCATTTGTTGATGTAGACAAAGACGGTGATTTTGATATTCTATATTTCAATAAAGGGAATGTTGAATATTATAAGAATACGGGTACACTTGAACAGCCTGTGTTTGTTCTGGAAAACAAACATTATGATAAATATAATGTACCGGCAATTTTAAACGGTTTACCAATGCCTGTGTTTTTTGCTGACAAAGACGGAGACGGTGACCTTGATATGTTTGCTGTAAAAGAAAAAGGATATGATAAGGATACAAAGAAGAATGAGTACCGCGTGCTTTATTCTGAAAATGCACTAGACCTTGATACCGGTACCCTGATTACAATAATATTAGTACTTGTAATAGTAGTACTCGTAATTGCAATCTTAGGTAAATAATAATTTTTTATGCAGGAAGAAATTATTATAGTTTCTTCCTGCAATATATTTATTCATATTCCGAGAGCTCCAGCCACCTGTGTGTTTTCTCATCTATAAGCTGCATTGTTTTCACCAGCTCTTTTGAGAGTTCGTTTAATTTTAAATAATCAGTTAACCCTGAATTCATAATTTCATTTATTTCGTTTTTCCTTCTTTCCAGTTCAAGGATTTCTATTTCAAGCTTTTCATACTCCCGCTTCTCATTATAGCTTAAACGGGTTTTTGGCTTAGCCGGTTTTGGAATAACCTCTCTTTGAGAATTTAATTCTCTTGCTAGTTCACTTTCGGTAATCTTTTGTTCTTCCCTGTATTCTATGTAATTTCCGTTAAAATCTTTTATCTTACCGTCTCCTTCGAAAATAAATAAATGGTCAACAAGCTTATCCATAAAATACCTGTCGTGGGTGACAACCACCAGGCAACCTTTGAAATTATCCAGGTATTCTTCAAGAACATTTAATGTAATAATATCCAGGTCATTTGTAGGTTCATCCAGAATCAGGAAATTGGGATTCTTCATCAAAACTGTTACCAGGTATAACCGCCTCCGCTCTCCCCCGCTTAGCTTTGAAACAGGTGTAAAATGCATATTAGAAGGAAATAAGAACATTTCAAGGAATTGAGAGGCAGTGACTGTCCTTCCGTTTCCAAGCATTATAACTTCTGCAATTTCTTTTATCACATCTATAAGCCTTTTATTCTCTTTTACTATAAGTCCATCCTGCTTAAAATACCCTATCTCAACGGTCTTCCCTGTTTCTATTCTTCCGTCGTCAGGTTCCATATATCCTGTCATCAGGTTAAGCAATGTGGTTTTACCTGTCCCGTTTCTTCCAACAATTCCAAGCCGTTCAAATTTTCTGAACTTATAACTAAGGTTTTCAATAATTTTAATATCACCGAATTGCTTATACAGATTATGCAGTTCTATTATCTTTCCCCCGAGCCGTTTGGAAGCGGTTTTAAATTCCATTCCGCTTTCTTTAGTAACTCCGGTAAGCTTTTCTTCAAGCAGGTTAAATTTATCTATCCTTGATTTCGCTTTTGTTCCCCTGGCTTTAGGTCCGCGTTTTATCCATTCAAGCTCGTTACGGTATATGCTTTGCATCTTTTCAATATTTTTTTCTTCACTCTCAAGGCGGAATGCCTTCTTCTCCATGTAATATGAATAGTTGCCGTTGTATTTATATAACGTTCCGTTTTCCATTTCAATGATTTCATTGCAAACTCTTTCAAGAAAATACCTGTCATGTGTAACCATTAGTAATGTTATGCTTTGCTTAAGCAAATAATCTTCTAGCCATTCTATCATGTCCAGGTCAAGATGATTGGTTGGTTCATCCAGATATATCAGGTCGGGCTCTTCAATGAGAACTTTTGCCATTGATACTCTCTTCTTTTGCCCGCCTGAAAGAGTCGAAATTTTTGCATCAAGCTGTGTAATATTTAATTTATAGAGAACCTGTTTCATTTTGGAATCATAGTCCCATGCTTTCATCAATTCCATCAGTTCGATAGCTTTATTTAAGCTTATCTTATCATCAGGATTTGCAAGACATTCTTCATAATATTTTACAGCTTTAGCAATAGGTTTATTTGAATCAAGAATAGTTTCAATCACATTAAGCTCTTCGTTTAATATCGGGTCTTGCGGAAGATACTCGACTTTAATATCATTTCGGTAAGTTATATTTCCTTCATCTGCATGTTCAAGCCTGCTGAGTATTTTAAGCAAAGTAGACTTGCCTGTTCCGTTACGGGCAATAAGTGCTGCCTTTTGACCTTTATCTAAGCCAAAAGATATTTCCTTAAATAATACCTTAGTACCATAGGTTTTCGACAGATTTTCAACAGAAAGTAAATTCATAGCTCACTAAATAATAATTAAGGGAAGAATGTTAAAGTCAGAAATGGGGTGGTTGTAAAGCTTGAACCCCAGATTAACCCTGATTAATATGATTTGAATGATTAGTTCTTCGTATAAATATAAATGATTCTTTTAATCGAAAACAAAACTTTGGTGTATAGTGAAGCTGTAAAGATTCTAAAATATATAAATATGTGCTCAAAACACTTTTCTTTATTTATACATGTAGAATTAATTTCAATCTCTTGCAAGATAAATCATTCAAATCATATTAATCAGGGTTAATCTGGGGTTCAAGCTTCTCAATACAAGTAATCTAAAATATGATGCTACCTTATCAGTACCATTTTCTTCGTCTCTCTGTACATCTTTGCTGATTGTTCATTGCTGATTGTCAATTGATAAAAATATATTCCGCTGGCTAGACCGCTTCCGTTAAATTCTACATTGTATGTTCCAATCATCTGCAATTGGTCTACCGGTGTATTCACTTCTCTTCCGGTTATATCGTACACAACCAGTTTAACAAAACCCGGCTTTGGGATTGAATAAGAAATTTTTGTTGCAGGATTAAAGGGATTCGGAAAGTTCTGCGATAAATAATATCCATCAGCAATTGAAGATATTTGTTTTATTCCAATCACATCGTAGTAAGAAATTCTGGCATCTGTTTCCACTTCGGCAAGTGCAGCACGATTTTCACCATTCACTAAACCCGAGAAAGATTTAATAATAATTTTTGCTTTATCTATTTTAGGCAATCCACTAAACTGGAAGCTTGTACCGTTAACGCTTAAAAAACCTGTTGATGAAATGTGAGACACTACAACGTTTTGATAAAATAAATAAATCTCACAGTCATTCACCTGTATGTTGGTATTTGTCTGTGGATTTGGCTTAACATTATAAAGCTTTAAGCTCCTTACATCAACCGGTAAATCCCATTGAAGCTCAACAAATTCATTAGTTGTACCATTTGCAATCCAGTTTACCCTTAAGGAATCATTCCTTGCTTTTCTATCCACAACTCTTTTTCCCGGAAACTGAACTGAATCATTCACAAATTTGTAAGAACTCTGAGTTACATTTGCCGATGTTGAAACATTAAATAATTGTCCTTCGCTTATTGTAGGAGGTACAGGTATGGTTGTATGCCCTGCATGACAGCCTACACACTTAGTACCTGTTCCCGGTCTGCCGAAGTTCATACCTGTTACATGTGCTATTTGGTTTTTGGAGCCAATTAAAACTCTTCCGGAAGAATCAATAACCTGTTCAAACATAGCAACATCAGCCGGAGCAAAATCCATGTGCACACCACCGGCATATTCTACCGGCATACTTTGAAATTTAATTGCAGTATCAAGTCCAAGTGAATCTTTTCTCTGGAAGTTAAGAAAAAAATCCATCCTGGCATTTTTAGTTATTGGCGGAGCATCCGTCATAGGCTCATCAACTTCACCGTTTGTAAAAATATTCACACAGTCAAACCTGAATCCCCCGTTTTTAAAATAAGACCCGGGATCTGATGTTGGAGGCAATTCATCACTAATATTAGTAACAAAATCTTGTCTGATTGGCGGTATTGTCTTTGGAAGAAGTACAGCCGTATTCAGTTCAAGTTTGCCGGGTATATCGTAAAATAACTGCAATCCTGTTCCGTCAAGATTGATCGTATATAAACCGTAATCCTGGTTCACAACTTGCGTTGCATATGAAATTAATATTTTCCCATCAGGTAACTGGATTGGGTCAGTTGCATAAGGCGGCTGCATTGTACCAAATGAAGGAGGGTTTTGAATATAATACTGCATTGTATTTGCATCAACGCCTGATACATGCTGAGGGTAGCTGATCCTTTTATTATTCCATTTTATTCCGGTGCTTCCCGATGTGTAAAACATTGGAGTGTGCGGAACAAATACACTTAGCAGGCTGCCATTGCTCATAATAAACGGTTTGTAAGAACTTAAATTTATTCTCGATTCTGGATGACCGCTGAATAATTCCAGTGCATCACCATCAGTATTAATAATAGCTGTTTGCCAAATATTTGCAACATCCTTAGACAGAGCAATTCCAGAATCGCGTGTTAATCCGCTTTGTGTTAATGCAGGCATATCGATGTTCAGCCACCAGCGGGAGTAAACTATTCTGCCGGATATGGGGTCAACTGTTGGTTCTTCAGCACCGTTTCTTTCTGTCGTAATGCGGTGAAGATTTGAACCGTCTGAATTTATAACATACAAATTGGTTGTTCTTGCACTCATTTCCGAAAGTGACGGGTACCTGGTACTTGCAAAACAAATCCTTCCATCAGGTAAATAGCACGGGTCAATATCATCATACTTAAAGAACTTATAAGCAATTGTTCCAAATTGAGAAAGGTCAATATTTCTGTTTGAAAAGGTAACCTGTCTGAAATTAGAACCATTGGAGTTTATTTCATAAATTCTCCAGCTTGAATCCCTGTGTTCAATACCTGCAAATAAAATTTTTGAAGCATTCCAAAAAACATCAGGGTCTGATACATCAATTAAAGTAATGCCATTAAAGCTTATAGAACTATCTACAAGTGTTCTAACAGTGCCGCTGCTTTCTCTGACCAATAGCTTACCGCCAACAACTGCAAACCGTGAAAACGCCCCCATTCCGGGAAGCAACCCCGATTGCAGATAGTACACATTCCCGTTTTGCACCAGGTTTCTTGATACAAAAACTACCGGGGAGTATTGGGCATTAATCTCCTGTACTAATATCAGAAAGCCCGGTATCACTACCAGGCCTAATATTTTTATGATATGTTTTAACAATTTTATCACATCTTATAAGTAATAGTAACTTGTGATTTTTTGCTTTCTTTATTCCATGCAATCATAACACCGACTTCCTTCTTTTCTTTTTGCCATAATGCCATGCCGCCGTCATCATTCATCAAATCACCATCATTCTTTTTATACCCGTTCTTTTCAAGCTGTGATGAAAAATCCGTAAAAATATCACGGGGTCTGTCATCGGATTCAAAATTAACAGTCATTCCGTCTGAAGTATTCAGATATCCAAGGATCTTTGAATTCTTTGGCTGTGGAACTTCTGCCGGATAATCAGCAGGCATTCCCGGCTTAAGACCCAGGTCATTGGTTGTAGCTGTTTTATCGGGAACTTTTTCCTGTTCTCCGCCCGGTTTTACTTCTTCTTTTTTATCGCTGTTTGTTGTATCAGTGCTCTCTTTTTTTCCGCATCCTGTAATAACAAAGCTTGCAAAAAGAACAATTAAAAATAATACCGGAATCTTTTCACGTAACATATTAAGATATTTAATTAATGAATTTTTGTTTATTAGTTATTGCATATAGCTGCTTCGAATTTCCCGGCTATCCAGCTTTTTTTGTCATCATTGAAGCATAACGCTATTCTGCCGGATACAAGTTTATCGGTATTGTTATCAATTTTCAATGCACAGTTCCATGATGAAGCTGATTTTACAGGACTGCCATCACTTGATGTGAATTTGAAAAAAGCGGTATAAGTTTTTGTATCTTCATCAAATTTACCTTTGATGATTTCTCCTGTAATAGCGCTGCCCTTATTCATCAATTGAAAACCTTTAAAATTCTCTATAAAGCCGCATGGCTGCTCAGGTTTTGCAGTTGAGAAATTAATGACATTATCATTTGTTCCGCGCCATTTTTCAAAATTTATATATGAGAACGAAATTTCTTCTCCATTAATATATCCCTTAACGGGAAATTCGGGTATATCGGAAATCTTAAGGTCATCTTTCCATGAGAAGCTGTTTTTATTATTGGAAGAAGTCTGATCTGTATTATCAGACTTCTTTCCGCATCCAACTATGGAAAATAATAAAAAAAATGTTAAAATGAATAGTATATTTTTCAATTATTTACAAAATTTGTTAAACCTATCGTTAATTCTGCCCCAGTGAAGATTATTCATCAAGTTATCAATGTATTTAACTCTTCCAGGGCCGTCTTTATGATAATATGCATGTTCAAACACATCACATGCTATTAAAGGAATGCCGCCCCAAATAGCTCCGTACTGATGTTCATCAACAAATACATTTATCAGTCTACCTGAATAAAGCTTATCATAAACAAGCAAGCCCCAGCCGCTTAATTTGGCTGCAACTGCACAAGCTTTGAAATCAGCTTTCCAATTATCTAAAGAACCAAAATCTTTTTCAATAGCTTTAATAATATCTTTTCCTTTATTCATATCACCGTCTCCGCCAAGGCATTCCCAGTAAAGGTCATGCAGTAATGCACCGGAATGATTCCATGTTAATCTTCTTTTTAATTCGCCGACTTCAGAATAGTTGCCGTTAGCTTTTGACCTGTCAACGGCTTCAAGTGCGTTTTCAATATTGTTCAGGAAAGTAACGTAGCCCTTATGATGTGTGTTGTAGTGCCAGTCAGTTGTTTCAGGACTGACAACATCTTTTAATAATGTTTTTGCCTCTTCGTCAGAATAAGGTCTGGGATTGAATTTCCATTCGTATGCCATAATTTGTTTTTCTCCTATGGGCATTGCCCATATATTTATTTTTTAATAGTTATTTATAAAACTTAAATAAAAAAGCACTCATAACAGAAGAATAAAATACTTCCGCCCTATGAATGCTTTTTCCACTAATTTTCAACATGCAAAGCTATACTGAGTATTTTAACACCTCACTCATTAACACCTATCAGATTATTGAGGATTTAATATTAATTTCATAAATCCAAAATCCACAAAGGTTGGGTGAGGTTGTCACATTATACTCCGAAAGAGCTTCCGCATCCGCAGGTCTTTTTCGCTGAAGGATTATTAAATACAAATCCTTTTCCGCTTAATCCGTCAGAATAGTCAATTGTTGTTCCTTTAAGATAAAGGATACTTTTCCAATCAACAATTACTTTAACACCGTCGACATCCAATTCTTTATCGCCGGTTTTTAATTCTGAATCGAATCCCAGGGTATAAGAAAGCCCTGAACATCCGCCGCCTTTTACTCCAACCCTAAGGTTGTAGTTCTCAGGTATAGCGTTTTCATCTTTTATCTTTTTAACTTCCGAAACTGCCTTCGGTGTTAAAACTATTTCATTGTTCGTTAATGTTTCTAATGTTTTTGTATTTTCCATTAATATGATTTTATTTTAAACTCAATTTTTAGTTTCATATATAATTATTCCGTACTGTCACCTCTCCCCCCAACCCCCTCTCCACTTGGAGAGGGGGTGCAGGAGTATTAATTCCTTTTACCTCCCCCTCTCCAAGTGGAGAGGGGGTTGGGGGATGAGGTAATTATTTATTTCAAATAAAAATTCATTCCAATATAATATGAAGAATAAGCAATTCTTCTGTCACCTGTTAAGCCGTTTGTCGGGCTTGCTTTATCTCTAAATGATGTAACATGCGCATCTTTAATTGCAGTTTCCTCTGTTTGTTTGTTCCAAGTATTATCATAACTGTAAATAAATCCTGCATACAAACCCGTCTTTTCATTCATCTTATAATTCAGTTTCAATCCACCTGCATAACCATACCTTGGAACAACTTTAAAGAAATCCAATCCTGCATGAAAAAATGTTTCACCGCCGATAAAGTTTACCCTTAACATTGCAAATAATGAAGGATAGAACTTTTTTACACCTATCGGGTTTATTTCCGGACCTATACCAATGGAAAAGCTTTGCACTCTTACTCCATAATCATCACCCGGTCCCGGGTGGCTGCTGCTGAGAACATTATATCCCAAATTCAGCAAACCTTTTATCAATCCTGATTTAAAAAAACTGTACTTCAAAAATGTCTGTACTGTAAATCCTTTTTCAGCACCAAGATTGCTTGATACTAACCACCGCTTGTCTGCAACTAATATTGATGCACTGTCCGATGCAAGCTTAACGTTAGTTCCATATGTTTCAAGTAAAGGAACAGAATAACCCATATTAAATGACAGCTCAAGCCTGCTTTGTGATAACAATGAGTTATTTACAGCAAAAATCGTGTAAAGAACTGTAAAAATATAAATTAATTTATAGACTTTCAAATTCCCTGATTTGATTAAAATTAATGCTGTAACACCTGTTTGAAAACACTTCTTATCTTCTTAACACTTTCAGTAACCTTATTAACAGCAAAATCTATTTCTTCTTCTGTGCTGAACCTGCCGATACCAAACCTAATAGAAGAACGCAATTCATCATCTTTTAAACCGATTGCTTTAAGCACGTGTGATGGTTCAACTGCGGCAGAAGAACATGCACTTCCCGATGATACGGCAATTTCCTTCATTGACATCATTAACGTACCTGAATCAGCATGCTTGAAACATATATTTAAATTACCCGGAAATCTTTTTTCAGGATGACCGTTTATAAAGAAATCATCGAGCTGTGAACTTAAGCCTTGATAAAATCTTTCACCCAGCTTCTTTATCTTTTCATTCTCAACGCTCATTTCATTAGCCGCAATTTCACATGCCTTTCCAAAGCCAACTATACCCGGTATATTTAAAGTACCTGAACGGAAACCATTCTCATGTCCTCCCCCGTCAATCTGGGGATTCAATTTTACTTTCGGGTCTTTGCTTTTCACATATAATGCTCCAACACCTTTAGGACCATACATTTTATGTGCAGTAAAGCTCATCAGGTCTATATTCATTTGCTGTACATTAACCGGCAATTTCCCTACTGCCTGTGTTGCATCCGTATGGAAAAGAACTTCTTTTTCTTTACATATCCTTCCGATATCTTCAACAGGTTGTATAGTGCCAATTTCATTATTCACAGTCATTATACTTACCAAAGCTGTATTACCATCAATTGCATCTCTTAATTCATTTAAATCTATGAGACCAAATTTATCAACTTTCAGAAGATAAATTTCAAAACCTTTTTTTGCCAATGCAGAACAGGAATCAAGCACCGATTTATGCTCTGTTGGTGCTGTTATAATTTTCTTTTTAACATTTGAAAATAATTCTGCAATACCTTTAACAGCTAAATTATTTGATTCGGTAGCTCCGCTTGTTATAACAATTTCCTGAGTCTTACATCCAATCAGTTCAGCAATTTTACCCCTGTACATTTCAACGGCTTTTTCAGCATACCAGCCAAATTCATGTGATTTGCTGGCGGCATTTCCGAACTTATCAGTAAAGTAAGGAAGCATAGCATCAAGAGCCCTTTTATCAACGGGTGTAGTTGCCTGATAATCCATATAAATAGGGAGTTTTAACATGTAAAGTCTTAATTTATAACAAATTTAACGCTTAAACAATTTCAGCTAAAGATGTAGTATGGAAATAATTTGTTATACTTTTTTGGACTTTTTGCATAGGACCACTTATAATACAGGTCTTGTAAATTTTACATGTATTCGGGTTTTTATGTGTACCGCAATCGAGTATAAAATTTGAACCCTCTATTGCATTAAAAACAGATGCAAGATTTATCTTATCGGGATCTCTTGATAATTTATATCCGCCGTTTATTCCCTGAACCGATGCTAATATTTTTTCTCTTTTTAGCTGCTGGAGAATCTTTGATAACAGGTCATACGGAATTTTGTATTTCTGTGATATAACCTTTGCGGAAATTGGATTTATCATGCCGGCTTTTGTGATATGCTTTATGGCTATTAACCCGTATTCCACTTTCTTTGATACTTTAAACATAATTTATCCGCCCCAATGGGATTTTATTTTGAGGAATGTATGATTTATTCATACTAACACTTTTAATTTCGAATCTCGAATAGTCAATTTCGAATTGATTCATAAGATTTATCAGATTATCCAAATGATTCATCCTGTAAATCTTTTTAATCCGTGCATTCATTGTTCAAAGATTCAATTCGAAATTGATCCCGCTCTGCGGGACAATTCAAATTTTTTATCCTTCCTTCACAAGGCGTACTGCAAATGACCCGTCAGTACTGTGCCTGTGAGGAAAAGTTTCTATACACCCTTCGGCATTAACCAGGTCCTGGCTGACATAATTACCCGCATTGTCAATTTTGAATTCAGGGTGTTCTGCAAGAAATGCTTTGACCACTTCGATATTCTCTTCGGGTTCAATTGTGCATGTACTGTAAACAATTGCACCGCCCGGCTTTAAATATTTTGCGGCATTTTCAAGCAGCTTTTTCTGGTATTTTGCTAAATTTATAATATCTTCAACTTCACGCTTCCATCTTATATCCGGCTTTTTGGATAACACTCCCAATCCGGAACACGGAGCATCAAGAAGTATTTTATCAAACCGTGTTGTTGTTACTACTTCATTATGGAAATCAGATGCATCATCCTGAACGAATTCAATACATGTAGCTCCAAGCCGTTCTGCATTCTGTTTCATCACTCTTATCTTTGCATCGTATTTATCAACAGCAATAATTTTCCCTTTATTGTTCAGCATCTGGGCCATATGAGTTGATTTTCCGCCGGGTGCTGCACACATATCGAGAACCAATTCACTTTCCTTTGGTGCAAGAAGTATTGATGCAAGTCCCGCACTTTCATCCTGTACAGTATAATATCCTTTAATAAAAAATTCATCAAGATAAATTTTTGACATTAATCTCAAAGTAATAAACATATTTGAATATTTGCAGAACCTGTAAACTATATTCTTTTCTGTCAGCAGGTTAAGGAACTCGTCTTTCCTGGCTCTTAATGTATTTATCCTTACTGTTAAGATTGGTCTCTTATTATTTGATTCTGCAAGCTTTTCAGCATCTTCAAATCCGAATCTCTGTATCCATCTTTTCACCATCCAGTTAGGATGCGACTGCATTATTCCAAGATACTTTATTTCATCAATCTCACGTGTGGGATATACCAGGTCTTCTTTTGTCCTGATAATAGTTCTTAGCAAGCCGTTTACAACATCCGCATGTTTTTGTGTGCTTATTTTTTTTACAAACTCAGTTGCTTCATTAACTGCGGCATAATCAGGAATTTTATTTAAGAAAAGAATCTGGTATAAAGCTACTCTAAGAGTATTTTTAATTTCCGGCATGCACTTTTCCCATTGACCGCGGTAAAAACCGTTGAGGAACCAGTCAAGCCTTCTCATCCATCTTACAACTCCATGGCATATCTCATTCAATAATGATTTATCATAGTCGTTTAGGTTCTCATTGCTGATTTCATAATCAATGAGCTTCTCAAGATATGAGTCCGTTCTTTCAACACGAGTTAAAATTTTAACAGCAAGTGTCCTTGAATCGGAATAAATGGTATCTCCTTTAGGCCGTTCTCTTCTTGGTTTAGCTGCCGGAGTTTCCTGTGATTCCTGCTCCTGCTGAACTTCTTTTGCTTTTTCAATTAGCTCCGGGCTGTCGGTTTCCCTTATTGCACCTGCTTCGGTCTCTTTAATAATCTTCTCTACCGGTACGGAAACAGGTGTATCTTCCTGTTTATCACCTGCATTATTAATACCGTCCATATTAGTCTGATTTTCATCCATAAATCAAATATACCGTTAATACAAAGTATTTTCAATGATGTTTTAATATAATAATAAATAATTGCAGGTTCATAAAATAAGTAAATATTTTACCGATATTGTTTGGTTTTCATGAAGAGTTATAGGTTGAAAGGTTGAAAGGTTGGAAGATTGGAAAATTGGTATTTTATGAGTCTTGCACATCTCTTCTAATTCTTCATTTTTCATACTTAATTCTCTAACATTTTTGTGGTTTGGAGTTTTCCATTTTTTAACTGCTTTCTATTTATTATTTTGCAGGATAACTTTAATACAATCATGATATCATTAAAAGACGTTAATCCAAATCTCCTCACTGCTGAATATGCTGTAAGAGGACCAATAGTTATCCGTGCTCAGGAACTTGAAAAACAGGGCAAAAAAATTATTTATTGCAACATAGGTAATCCGCAGGCACTTAAGCAAAAACCTTTATCTTATATAAGGCAAGTTTTAAGCCTGCTTGAATATCCGGAATTATTAAAAAACGATGAACAGCTAAAAAATTATCCGTGTGATATAGCTGAAAAGGCAAAGAAAATTTATCATCAATTGCCGCATGGTACAGGTGCATATACACAAAGCGCTGGTATTCCATTTATCAGGCAGGCAGTTGCTGAGTTTATAACTAAACGTGACGGCATTCCTGCCGATGAAAATCATATAATACTTACAGATGGTGCAAGCAAAGGCGTGCAGGCAGCAATTACTACTTTGCTCAAAAATAAAAAAGACGGATTCATGATACCAATACCGCAGTACCCTCTGTATAGTGCAACAATAGACCTGTACGGAGCAAGCAAGATTGGTTATTACCTTGATGAAAATAATTCATGGCAGCTTAATGAACAAATATTAACTGAGAGCATTGAAAAAGCTATTTCTGCAGGTATAAATCCTGTTGCAATTTGCGTGATTAATCCCGGTAACCCGACGGGTGCTGTATTATCATTTGAAAATATTGTAATGATAATAAACTTTGCAAAGAAATATAACCTGTCAATTTTTGCCGATGAAGTTTACCAGGAGAATGTATATGTTACTAATGCTGCATTCCACTCATTTGCAAAAGTAATGAATAAAATTGGCGAAAAAGATATCACATTATTCAGCTTTCATTCAGTATCAAAGGGCTTTACAGGTGAGTGCGGGCACAGGGGCGGATACCTGGAGATTAGAAATATTCCAAATGAAGTTTTAGCTCAATTCATTAAGCTTCAATCAATTAGCTTATGTGCCAATGTTGACGGTCAGCTTGTAACATACCTGATGGTTACTCCTCCAAAAAAAGGTGATGAAAGTTATGATACATATATTAAAGAGCGTGACGGAATATTAAACGACCTGAAAACCAAGGCGCAAATTTTAGGGGAAGGTTTAAACAAAATTTCAGGAATGAAAAGTGATATGCCGCAGGGTGCGATGTATGCTTTTGTGAAGTTTGAACTGCCGCATACAGCAGATATTACAAGCATGACACCCGAAGAACAGCTTGCTTACGAAACACAGCGTGACTGCGATTACTGCCTTGCTATGCTTGAGGAAACAGGTATATGTGTTGTTCCGGGCTCGGGATTTGGACAGAAGCCGGGCACTCTGCATTTCCGCACAACCTTCCTGCCGCCAAAAGATGAGATTGAGGAATTGGTTGTGAAACTGAAGAAGTTTCATGAAGGATATGTGGAGAAGTTGAAAGTTTGAGAGTTTGAGAGTTTGGGAGTTTGGGAGTTTGAGAGTTTGAGAGTATAATGAGGTTTACAATTGGTGATATACATGAGCTTTCCTGCAATTGTAAATCTCCCGGTCATCTTAAGCTGACGCTTGTGTCAGGTGAATTATTGTTAATCTGAGTTCTTTCTTAATTTATCAAATATATCTGATAATCTAAGTTAATTCATACTTTTCCCAAAGGAATCCCTGTGGGACAAACTAACACCTGACACTTTAATTGCTCTAAAAACTCTACAAACTCTACAAACTCTCCGAACTCTATGAACTCTATACATTATGCGCTAAGTTCTTTGCATAATGCGGCTCTTTGGATTCATCTACTAATGCACTTAATTGAGCCAGTGAAAATGCACCAATTGACATAACTAAATCTCTTACTGCAATATCAAAATAAGCACCCATTGAAATAAGATTTAATGCAATTAATATCAGCCATGCCATTACAACATATCCGCCAATCCTTGGTTTAGCAAGAGTAAGAATACCTGCTGCAATTTCAATTACACCGACAATATACATAAACACTACCGGTCCCATCGGCAGCATACCGGAAAGATTCGGATTTAAATATATTTTCCAATCAACAAGAAGGTTAGTGAATTTATCCAGTCCTGCAATAACAGGAACAAGCCCGTATGTAAATCTGAGAAGATTTTGAATTACCTTTACTTGCCGGTTTTGATTTATGGTATCCATTTGTTTTTCCTTTCGTACAATATTTTTTAATTACCTATTTGATGAAGGATTTACTGAAAGGTTACAAATTCAGCAAATTCCCACGAAAGTGGAAATCTCCTGAACAGTTGCAGGAATTAAATTGTTATATATATTGTATATATTTAAAATGTTTTCACCGGCAAGAAAAATTTAGATAAATAGCCGGGATTCCCGCATTCGCGGGAATTATCATACTATCTGTAACCTTTTGTTATATTTTTAATCTAATTGATATGAGTAAACCATTAGAAAATTCGCTAAAAACACAACCGGCAAATGTTCAGCCGTTATCTGACTCCGAAATAATAGAGAAAATATTGAACGGAGAAAAGGAAATTTATGAATTAATAATGCGCAGGTATAACCAGCGGATGTTCAGAATTGCGCGGGCTATTGTAAAAGATGAAGATATTGCAGAAGATGTTGTGCAGGAAGCATACATCAAAGCATATGAGCATTTAAAAGATTTTAAGGGTAATTCGGCTTTTTCTACATGGCTTACAAGAATTTTGATTAATGAATCTGCATCAAAGAATAATTATAAAGCAAAGATAATTTACTTAGACCCTGTTCCTTCCGAAGATAATAATTCAGAGTATATAATAACTGAAAATTCAACAACCATGAGAAATCCTGAACAACATGCAATTAACAATGAGTTAAGAAATCACCTTGAAAGAATGATAGATTCTCTTCCGGATAAATACAGAACTGTTTACATAATGCGTGAAATAGAAAATATAAATACTGCTGATACAGCAGAGTGCCTGAACTTAAGCGAATCAAATGTTAAAGTCAGGTTGAACCGTGCAAAAGAAATGCTCCGTGAAAATCTTATGAGCGTTTATGAAAAGGTTGATGTGTTCCAGTTCCTGGGTGAAAGATGTGACAGGATTGTAAATGCTGTTATGAAAAGATTAAGTTAAGGAAATGTAAATTAAATAATACTGATATTATTAATATTTTTATATACGTTTGAGGAAATAGTATATAATGATATTAATAAACAGGAAAGCATTAGCTTCATCCTTCTATAATTTTAATTTCTTATCAATAATTATGATGCTTATGTTATCGGGACATTACTTATTTGCCGCCGAATCCGATACATTGAAAAACAAATTTAATTATTATAATGAATTGGGGTTAATAGAAGGCATGCCGTTTGACTATCCATCTGATATACCTCTCCCAATGAATTCGAAATGCATTGGTCATATGACAACTTCAGAAGGTGTCGTTGTTACATTTGAATCCAATGATATATGGAATAATATTTTATATGACTTTGCTTTGAGAATAGAATCTAATGGATACAAAAAAAAGGAAAAGGAAAACATTAATGATTATGGTGGATTTGTGGCATGGGTAAAAGATGAAAAAGAAGTGAATATTATGATTGCAAAGCAATTTGAAAGTGAAAAAGTTGAAATTGCTGTGACATATAATTAGCAATGTTATTATCTGCTCTTTTTACTCATCCTATGACTTAATTTATTTGACTTGTGTTATCTTTACAACTTATTAGTACTTATTTTGTTTAGTCATAGGATGAGTAAGAAAACGGAAATTACAAATAAATAATATCCTCTTTATTCATCAATGATAAAAACAAAAGCATATAATCTCTTATATGCCGTGTGATAAGAAAATTTTCCTTTATATGCTGTTTACCGTTTATACCAAGCTCTCTTGAATACTCCGGTTCATGCAAAAGCTGTTTTAAATAATATGCGGTTCCTTCAATAGAATAGCTTAATATACCCGAATACTGGTGTTTAATCTGTAACGGTATTCCGCCAACTGCGCCTGCAATAACGGGTTTTTCTTTCCATAAAGCTTCGGCAACAGTAAGTCCAAAACCTTCCTTCAATGATTTTTGCAGTATCACTGTAGATGCTCTCTGAAGTGCGTTTATCTCAACATCACTTGATGGCGGTAAAAATAAAATATGAATATCAGGGTCATTACCAGCGGCTTCTCTTACATCTTCCAAAACTTTCATTCCCTCCGGGTCATCTGTTGCCCCGCCGCCTGCAAGAACAAGCTGGCAATCAATGTAAGGCTTGACAAGCTTATATACTTTAACCACACCAACAGGGTCTTTTAAATAATCAAATCTTGATATTTGTGTTACTATGGGACGTGAGAGATCAATACCGTAACCTTCAACAATTGAATTAATTTGTTCCTTCGGCAGCTCTTTATTTTTATCACTAAACGGGTCAATAGACGGAGCAATTAAAGCTTGCGGTATGCTAAGTTTTCTTGAAAATGCCGGAGCAGAAAAAACTGCGTACTCATATTGTTCTATAAACTGGTTCAAGAATTCCATCAGGTCCATCTGGGGATTGGTAAAATCAATATGGCATCTCCAAGCCCAGTGTTTTCCAAGTACTTTTTTCATTTCAATTAGAACAACCGGCTGCGGGTCATGTATGAGAAAGATATCAGCATCAAAATTCATTATCTTCATATTCTCACGGTTAACATGAACAAAGAAATCAAAATCGTCCTGAGAAAAATCAACCTTAACCCCATGCAAAGCATTATGAAAATTTTTTGTAATGTTGAAAAATCGTTCATTTCCTTTTATGACATCCCATTTTGCATTAACACCAAGCTGATTAAGCAATGGAATCATACGTGTTAAAATTTCAGCAACTCCCCCGCCGACAGCAGTTGAATTAACATTTATTATTGTTTTTCCATTCAGCTTTTCTGCTATTACCTGCAGGTCGTGAACTACACTCAAACCTACTATCGGTATATAATCATTTAATTGATTTTGATCCATAAGTTTTTATTAAAGTTAAAATATCCTCTCTCAGACCATTCAAAGTAGTTGTGTACGGGTCAAGTGATGAGACTCTTTTAGCAAGCTCATGATACCCCAGGGTTTCAAACCAGTCGGCAAAATCATTTTTGTTTTTACCTAATCGTAACTGTGTTTCGAAAATATGATAATAAAAAGTATTAATACTGATACTTTCCAGTTGTTCAGCAAACTCATTCAAATCTTTTGCATGACAATCAAGAGGAAGACAAAAAGTTTTACAAGACATGAACTGGAATTCTGTACCTTTTACACAATTAGCCTGGGAAGAATCTTTACTGCTGTAATCTTCTATTGTTTTAATCAGCTTTTGTCTTACATCATTAATATTATTTAATGATGCAATATTAATACTGGCTGTTGCTTCTCCAAGTTCGGTAAGATTTAAAACATTTCTTATCCAATATGCAAAATCGTTTGGCGGTTCAGGAACAAGGAAATGATGCTGCTGAAGAAACCTGTGTGTATGATAATAAATTGATGCATCCGGAACTGTCCTGATATTTTCAAGAAGGTTACGGATATTACTTGATTTAATACCAAGCAAAAGAGGAAGATTGTACTCGGTATAAAAATGAAATGGCTTACTCATTTTGTTATATCTCCAATCAACTTTCTAACAGAATTATAATCGGGTAAATTATATTTTGCATGGGAAGCGGTTAAGCCGACCTTAATAGAATAAGCATTTTCCGGTAATGCTTTAAACATATCTTCATCAGTCCAGTCATCCCCAATTCCCATAATAAAATCATACTGTTTTTTACGAAGGAAATAAGTAACAATTGTTCCTTTATTAATTCCAATGTTTTTTACTTCTATGACTTTGCTTCCCTGTAATACCTGCAAATTCATATTATTTGTGAAATTGACTAAATCATCGAGAAGTTCCTTAGCTTTAAGATTTGCCTGGTCTATATCTGCATTACGGTAGTGCCATACGAGAGAATATCTTTTTTCTTCAATAAAAGAGCCGGGAAGTAGGTCAGTATATAGTTCCATAATAGGAAAAACCAATGACTTCCAGTCCGTATTAAAATTTGCCATCGTTTTCCAATCACGGTCTTTTTCTTTTACCCACACACCATGCTCAGCGGCAAAAGCAGTATCACAAGCACCAAGCCATTCCTCTAGAGTTTCCTTATCTCTTCCGCTTATAATTACAACTGTGGTATTCTCACAGCGTGATAATTTTGAGAGCATATCGGTTAATTCACTTACCGGTTTCGCAGCTTCCGGGATTTTTGCAAATGGAACAAGCGTTCCGTCATAATCGAGAAAAACAATCTTTTTATCCGAGCTCTTGAATTTATCTGCGATTTCGTTTTGTTCATCGTTGTCAAGCAGCTTTGCCTGAAAGCTTTCCTGTGTGTCTTTAACTTTATGCAATGCCTTTAAAAAATAGTCTGCCCACCTTATAACATTATATCTTTTTAATCTCCATTGCATTGTTTTATTTCTTCTAACCTGTTCTTCGACCGGCATTTCAAGTGCATCCTTTATTGCAGCAGCTATTTCTTCTGTATTATTCGGATTGATAATAACTGCTTCACCCAGCTCTTTTGCTGCCCCTGCCATTTCACTTAAAATTAACACACCTGTTTTATCTGTACGGCATGCCATGTATTCCTTAGCTATAAGGTTCATTCCGTCTCTCAGCGGTGTTATTAACGCTATATCACTTACACTATATATACCTGATAGGGGTAAAAACGGAACGTACTGATACTGGTAAATTATAGGTGTCCAGTAAATATTTCCGTAGCTGCCATTAATACTGCCAATTTTTTCATCAATTGACCTTTTCATCTGGCTGTAGCTGTCAACTCCAATTCTTGACGGGACAACAATAATAAGCATTGTAACTTTACGGTGCCATTGCGGATTATTTTTCAGAAATACTTCATAGCCCTTCAGCCTGTTTAGAATTCCCTTAGTATAATCCAGCCTGTCAATTGATAATACAATTTTCGAATCGTGAAATTTTTTCACAAGTTCGTTTTTCTCGTTTTTGGCTTCAACGGATTCAACCGCTTTTGCAAATGACTCATAATCAATCCCCATCGGGAAAGTATCTGCCCTTACTAATCTGTCCGGGGTTAATATATTACCAAAGCTTGCTTCATATCCCAATACTCTTATAACAGCGTTAATAAAATATTTCGTATAATCATGTGTATGAAATCCTATCAGGTCAGCACCAAGCAAACCTTCAACAAGCTCTTTTCTCCAAAGAACAGGCAGCATCCTGAATATTTCATAAGAAGGGAATGGTATATGAAGGAAAAAGCCGATATTCGCATCAGGCAGTTTTTTTCTCAGTAATTGTGGGAGAAGCATTAGATGATAATCGTGTACCCAAATAATATCATCAGGTTGAACAAAACTTACAACTTCCTCGCAAAACTTCTCGTTTACAAATTTATAATTATCCCAATACTCTTCATCATAAACAGTATAAACGGGAAAGTAATGGAATAAAGGCCAGATAGTTTTATTGCAGAAACCAAGGTAAAACTTTTCCATTACATTTTCTTTAAGAAAAATCGGGTGAATATTTAATTCTTTCCCTTTTTCTTTAAGCTTTGCCTGTTCATCTTTATTTATGGAAATACCCGGCCATCCGAACCAGATATATTCTGCATGCTTGTCGGATGTGTTTTTCAGTGAGGTTAAATAAGCACTAATGCCTGAAACAAGACCGCCTACACTTTCCTTCAGAATAAAATCTTTATCTTTTTTTTCAACAGTTACAGGAAGCCGGTTAGATATAATGATTAATCTCATTGATGATTAGCTTTCGGATTTAATTGAAATTGCAATTAAATTTTCTAAAATTCTACTTTATAATCTCAATCATACCAACCAAACCATGTCCGCATCCAACACCCTCAATATATGACATCTCAATATTTCTCAATATAACTGCAATCTGAGGCCCAATAACATTAGACCAGAAATCAACAACCGGGAAACGGTCGGAATTTCTGTAAAGCCAGGTAATAAATTTAAGCTCTTCGCTCATTAGTTCTATATCAGTATTTTCGAGGAAATTTTTTACCCTCGTATCATCCTGGTGCCTGAGTGCTTCCAGCAGAATTAAAACCCGGTTCCATTGCCTCTGGTAATCTGTTATTCTTTCCCATGCTTCAGGATTTATATCTCTGTACTGATCAAGATGAGAAAGGTCTAATTTCAAACTCTCAACACCGCCTGTATAATCATGGTCTAGCATTCTGTTTATAAGAAATCTAATCGGGAGTGCCTTTGTACTGAACATTCCCGTATCAATATGCCTGCCGACAAATATGCTTCTATCGGTGAAAGATAAAATATTAATTTTTACATTAGCCAGTTCAGCCGCTCTTTCCAAATAAAACTTCAGATCTTTTACCGTCCAGTAACATATATTAAAATATTCAGTATCTGATTGGGGTGCTTCCCTGGAAGGATTTAAATAACTCATTGTGTACGGCTGCATTGAAAGCTTTTCATTCCAATATACAGGCCATGCAGGACAGTATTTTCCATGAACATCAAATATGAACAGTGAACCGTTCTTTGCATGTGAAAATACCTGGCATGCAAGCTGTTTAAAATCATCCGGGTTTAAAAATGATAACGACCCGTACGTTGAAATGTAAACATCAAATGCATTTTTCTGAAGTAACCTTTTATCTATTCCCTCTTCCAGGTCACCATATTCGAATGACACTCCTTTAAAATCTTTAAAGTTATTCTTTCCCTGTTCTATAGCATCCAAATTAATATCTATTCCGACATATTCATCTATTTGCGGCGGGAGAAGAACATATTCATTATATATTGACTTGCTGTTGGAAGGGATGTGTGTTAACAGGTCAAAGCCCTCACCGCTTCCTGAACCCATATCAAGTATACGTATCTTTTGATTTACAGACATTAGATTCTCAATATATGGACGAATGAGAAGCTTTATAGAAATGTCTTCCCAGAATTTCCTGACATTATCTTTTTTACCAAATATTCCTGTTTTATCAAGTCCGTAATATCCTTTTGCCTCTGCTGCTCCGTAAAACTCTGCCCTTCTTTGATTTCTTTTGCTCACGGCTTTATTAATTGATATTTCAAATATTAATAGCTAATTGATTAACAATATAATTCTGAAAATAGTTTAAATCAGAAATTTATTAATGTTTAAATATTATTTTATTAAACTTTTCACGTATATTTATGTCAAATTTGAAACACAGTTAAATAAGAATAATTATGAAAATCCGGAAATCTGATAACAAAAAAATATTAGCTGTTTACCTGTTATTCATAATATTTATTACACTTTTACTTGTAATTACGGAGATTTGAAGTCAGATAATATTAATATCTGCTTTTGGAATGATGAAGAAAAATTGCGGATACAAACTCTTTAAAATAGCGGGAAATATATCTAGGGAAAATCCGGTAAGCAGTAAATTAAGATTTATGATAAAACCACTAATCCGGCATCAGTTATTAATAAATTGGATAAGTTAAAACATTTGTAAACACTCTAAAAAAACAGGCCGCGGGATGAGTATTGATAATGTTCTTCCATTTTATACTCGTCCAGCGGCCTGTTATATTACTTTAAACACTCAGCACACTCTATACACTCACCACACTCACCACACTCACCACACACACCACACTCACCACACTCACCACACTCAACACACTCACCACACTCTACGCACTCTACGCACTCTTACGCTGATTTTTTTTGCAGGTAATGTTCTTTCTCTATTTCATCAATCTCCTTAACAATTTCTTCTCCGAAATAATATTTTATTTCATCTCTTGCACCGCGGTATAAAGTCGGTCCGTCACCTAAACATGCCAGTGATTTCTCGTCTATTTCTTCAGGAGTAACAAGTGCTCCATCGTTATACGTTGCCGGAAATATTGTGCAGAAGAATGGTTTTAGCTCATGATAATCTATACCTTTTTCAAGTGCAAAGCTGTGAATCATGCATCCCCTGCTTTTGCGGTTTAGAAAAATACATCCTTTACCTTTCTTTGTGGTACGGGTGTACTCATGACCGGGATATTCGTAATCCCACATGCGTTTATTTTTATAAAACCAATTGCTTGATCTAATGCCGGTGAATTTTTCAAGTTCGTCTTTATGTGCCATGAGCCTGTTCACATTTAGCATATCTATATCAGCACCGTATGAACAGCACTGGTCATTGCAGAATGTACATCCCATGCAGTTCATATAATAAGTAATATCAAACAGGTCTGTATCTACAGAATGTATAACAGGCAAGCCGTGAATGCAGGGATAACTTTTACTTAATTTAATAATCATATTTATTTAATAATTCTCAAAAAACATTATCAACAAATATAGCAAACAAATATCAAAATATCTAAATCAAAGTTTATAAAGTTTATAAAGTTTATAAAGTTTATAAAGTTTATAAAGTTTATAAGGTTCATAAAGTGTGAAAACCTTACAAACCTTATTAAAATTATTAACTTTATAAACTATGCTTTCGCCGGAACTACTTCAGATGTGCATTGAGGACATCTTACGGCTTCAATATTTATTAATGATTTGCAATAAGGACACGGCTTTGTGGTTGGTGCTTTTTCTTCCTGATGTTCAAGTGCACGCCTTATCCTGTTGATTTGTTTAACAAGCATAAAGACTGCAAACGCTACGATAAGAAAACTTATAATAGTATTTATAAAAATACCGTAATTTAATGTTACAGCTCCGCCTGCTTTTGCTTCAGCAAGTGTATTGAAATGAGGTCCTGAAAGTGTAAAGAAAAGATTTGTGAAATCAACCTTGCCTAATATTAAACCGATAGGCGGCATGATTATATCGTTAACAAGGGAGTTTACAATTCCCGAAAAGGCTGCACCGATAATTATACCGATTGCAAGGTCTATCATATTACCTTTTACGGCAAATTCCCTGAATTCTTTAAATGTTTTTCTCATGGCTTTTATTTGTTTAGTAATAACCTAGTTTGAAGTTTCTGAAACCGTTAATTGTTTCACGGGCGCTTACTTTTAATATTGTGGCAACAGGTATTGCTATCAATGCTCCGAAAGCTCCGAGCAATTCATTTCCAACCAATAAAACAGCAATTACAGTAATAGGATTCATGTCAGCACTTTTTGAAAAAATAAATGGCTGAGCTGCAGAGCTGTCGAGCAAATATATTATTGTAAACATAATAATTATTGGTATCACCATAGAAGCATCACCAAACTGAATAACAGAAATTAAAATTGCAGGAACAGCACCAATGACCGGTCCGGCATACGGAATAAGATGTCCTAATCCGGCAACACTTCCAATCAGAAAAGCATTATTTATCCCCAATATTGATAAACCTGTTATACTGAGAGTGCCTACAAAAAATGCATCGAATATCCATCCTCTTACGTAAATACTTAATTGCTTTTCAATCTTATCAACAATATTCACAGTCATTTCAAAATACCGGTTTGGCACAAGACTGATAAAACCGTTCTTAATTGCTTTTCTGTCTTTTAAAATAAAAAATGTTATAAACGGTATAATGATAATCAAAAGAACTAACGAAACAATACTTGAAAGCAGGTCCTGAAGCTTAGTATAAGAACCTTTAAATGAGTTTTCTATTTCTTTAGCAACATCACCTCGTTTCAGGTAAGGTACATTTTTTTCAAGCCAGCGTTCCCAGTCTCTTACTTTATCCGATACTTCCAGTTCTTTATACGCTATCTTTAGTGAATCTATCTGTCCTGAAATACTGGGTAAGAATATTGAAAGAATTGAATAAACAAAAATTCCAATTAATAAAAATATTATTAAGATGGAAAGAGTCCGGTTTATGCCAAGTGATTCCAGGTAGTCAACTGCAGGATTTAGAATTAAAGCAATAAGCAGGCAAATCAAAAGTGTAATAAAAATACCTGTAAAAAAAGTAGCAAATACAGTTATAATCAAAAGCGGAATGAGCAAAATGAAAACTTTTGCTATTCCGCTTAAAGGTTTGTTAGCTTTAGTATATGAAGGAGCTTGCATTACTGAGATTGAATATTTTCGTTAATTACTTCTTTAATAAGTTCAAAGTCAAATCCTTTGCGTGCAAGATAATCAAACATCTTTTTTCTTTGTTTCATTATATCCAGCCCTTTTACCCTGTTAAAATACTTATTAAATATTTCTTTTACAAATTCTTTTTCATTGGTATCATTAAACGATTCCTCAAGTATTCTTTCAGTAATATCAGCGGGTATTCCTTTCTGATACAGTTTTTGTTTCAGAACAGCTTTACCCACAGGCTTGCTTGATAGCTTTTCCCTGACAAGCTGTTTTGCAAACTCTTCATCATCCAGAAGCTTAAGCTCTTTCAAATGCTCAACTGTTCTTTCAATCGTTCCCGGGGATATCTCTTTTAACTTTAGTTTATCCCTTATTTCCTTCTCACTTCTTATCCTGTAAGAAAGAAAATCAAAAGAAATTTTTTTTGAATAAAGATATTCGTCAAAGTTCTTTATTTCATTAAGCGTTTCATCTGTTATCTTATCATTGGCACTTAATCCGAACTTAATCAGCGTATCACCGCTGATGCCGCAGGCAAATTGCCCGTCTATAAATACATTAAAGCGTTCTTTGTTCTTCTTTTGATTTTCAATCTTAGTTATAGTCACAATTCATTAATGCAATATTTGCAATTTATGCTTTAGCTTTCTTTTCCGGTTTACACTCCTTACCAAATTTCCATTTGGTAAGGTTTTGATAGGAGAATAAAATCCTCATAATGGCTTTCCCAAATGGAAATTTGGGAAAGAGTTGAATTTAAAGTAAGCAATTTATGCTTTAGCTTTCTTTTCCGGTTTCTCTTTAGATTTACCGTTTCCGCTTTCAATAGCTTCCGGCTCAGGCACAGGCTCTATTCCCAAATGCTGTCTTACTTCACCAAGCAGCTGCTCCATAAGACTCGGGTTCTCCTGGATTAAGGTTTTTACTCCTTCTCTTCCCTGCATTCTTTGCCCGCCGTATGCAAACCATGCTCCTGCTTTCTGAATGATATTTAAGTTAACAGCTGTATCAATAAGGTCGCCTAACTTTGAAATACCTTCGTTATAAAGGATATCAAATTCAACTTCTTTAAACGGGGGAGCAACTTTATTTTTTACCACTTTCACTTTTGTCCTGTTGCCGACAATGTTTGTACCGTCTTTAATAGCCGCAACTCTTCTTATATCCAATCTTACCGAAGCATAAAATTTAAGAGCTTTACCGCCTGTGGTTGTTTCAGGACTTCCAAACATCACACCAATCTTTTCTCTAAGCTGGTTAGTGAAAATAAATGCAAGGTTAGATTTAGAAACAGCAGCGGTTAATTTTCTCAATGCCTGAGACATTAACCTTGCCTGCAATCCCATATGCGAGTCACCCATCTCGCCTTCAATTTCTGCGCGGGGTGTTAATGCGGCAACCGAGTCAACAACAATAACATCCAGTGCATTGCTTCTGACAAGGGTTTCAGCTATTTCAAGAGCTTGCTCACCATACTCCGGCTGTGATACAAGAAGATTCTCAATATCAACACCCAGCTTCTGGGCATAACCGGTATCAAGAGCATGCTCTGTATCTATAAAAGCAGCAAGGCCGCCTCTTTTCTGTGCTTCTGCAATAACATGCAGACACACAGTTGTCTTACCTGAAGACTCAGGTCCGTATATTTCAATAATTCTTCCCCTGGGTATTCCGCCAACACCAAGAGCAGCATCCAATGAAATGGAACCTGTAGGTATAAAATCAAGCTTTGTCACAACACCATCTCCTAATTTCATAATTGACCCCTTTCCATGACTTTTTTCAATCTGTTCAATTGCCACCTGGAGCGAACGTAATTTCTGCTCGTTATCTGACATTTTATTAATTACCCTTTCTTATTTATTAATAATAATTTATTCCGTATTACGATTAAATTCCAATATTTAAAACTTACATACGTTTTACAATTTCGAATTATCTAATTTCGAATTGCCAATTGCGAATTGTTTTTTTCGATTTATAAAATTATAATTCTGAAGATAATTTATTAATTTTTCAAATCTGATGAATCTGATAAATCTGATAAATCTGATGAATCTGATAAATCTGATAAATCTGATAAATCTGATAAATCTGATGAATCAGATAATTCATTCAATTCGAAATTAACAATTCGAAATTCGAGATTATTTCAATGTACTTAATTTAACAATATACAGCGGATTGGTTCCGCAGCATCCGCCAATAATTTTTGCTCCCATTTGTTTCCACTTCTTTGCATACTTTAAATATTCATCCGGTGAAACTACTTTCTCCAGCTCTCCGCTTTTCAATTTTGACGGATTGCCTATATTAGCATATACACCAAACGGCTTATCTGTTAATTTCTTTAATGAACCTAAAATTTGCTCCGCTTGTGAAGGATGAATGCAGTTTGTTAATACTGCAAACGGATTAAACTTTTCAATTATCTTCATGGCATCTTTTAACGGCTCACCTGAAAATAATTCATCTCCGTTTTTGCATAGCAAGCTTATCATATATTCTTTTCCTGCTTTATGAAGCTGGTTCAGCACTGCAGAAATTTCTTTTATGCTTATCATTGTTTCTGCAAGAAGGATATCCGCTCCGCCTTCAACTAGGTTATTTATATGCTCATAATGTTCTGTGCAAAGCACATCGGTTTCGGGAACAAGCTCCGGTTTATAACAATCCTCCAGCGGTGAAATACAACCCGCAACTATTACATCATCTTCACCCTCTTCAACAGCAATCAGAACAGCATCTTTAGCAAGCTCAACTGCCATATAGGTCATATCTCTTGCAGTATCTTCATATGAAGAGCCTTCCACAGTATAACATGCTTTTTCAAATGTTCTTTTTTGTGTACGGAATGTATTTGTGGTTATAATGTCAGCGCCTGCATCTATATTATCGATATGAATTTGTCTTATTAAGTCAGGATTATCAATTAAAGGCCTGGCACTCCACAGCGGCATGGAAATATCAGCTTTGCGGTCTTTTAATTCTGTACCCATAGCTGAATCAAGAACAATAATATCCTGTTTAGTTAAAATTTCAGCAAGAATGCTCATTTATCTCCTTGAAAAAAAGTTTATAAGCCAAAAAATAAATGTCAGAAGTAAGCTTAATATAATTGATGTGACAATTGGAAAATAAAACGAAAAACCGTCCTTTTTATAAACTATATCACCGGGCATTCTTCCGAAGAAATTCAGTTTCGGAAAGAACTGTATTAATAACCCGGCAGCAAGTATTATTGCTCCGAATATGATTAAATATTTTCCCCAGGACTGCATGCTCTATCACTTAATTAATCCTATTATTTCAGGTAAAATTGAATTAAAATTCTTTTCTGCTTTGAGCCTGTTATTTCTTTGCTCTTCATCGCCAATTTCTTTTAACCTGTCGGCAACAAGCTCTCTTGATATCATTCCAAATGCTGCACACTTTATTCCTGAATGAATTGCAGCTAAATTTTCCGGTACAAGTGAGTATCCCAGTACATCTGCTCCAATTTCCCTGTAGAACCTGCACTCTGCTTCTGTTTCTGTTTCAGGTCCTGTTACTCCCAGGTACACTGAAGGATATATCCTGAATTGATTATCAATAAATAAACTCTCCAGCTTCCTGTAAAGATTATCATCATACGGATTGCTCATATCGGGGAAACGCGGGCCAAGAGTATAATCGTTCTCACCAATCAACGGGTTATCACCCATTAAGTTAATATGATCATACAAAAAAGAGACACCGCCAACTTTAAAACGCGGATTCAAATGCCCAACTTCGTCGATAAAAACAATTGTTTTTACACCGAGCTCTTTAAGAACATAAACGGGATGTACTACATCCCTCATACTATACCCTTCATAATAATTAAACCTTCCATTAAGCACGTAAAATTCCCTCTTTTGTGTCTTTTCATAAGCGAATATAAACTCACCTCCACCGGTATTTTCTTTGCCGAATGCCGGAGGAATTGCACTGTAATCTATTCTCTTTTGAACCTGTATATACTTCAGAAACAAAGGATTAAAATAGGAGATTACAGCAAGCGGCGGACTTTTCTTAAATGGACTGTTTTGTTTTATATAATTAACTGATTCAAGTATTCTGGTTTTTTGTTCTGTCATTATTTTTTGAAAATTTAATATAATCTATTTTAATTTTTCAAGAATTTTTTTCATCAATGAAGTCAGCTGCGGCTCTGTTTCAGCGGCTGCTTCTAGTATTTCTTCAAGCACTGCCGGTTTTAATGAATCGGGAAAACCCACATCTGTGATAATTGAAAATCCGAGAACATTTAATTTAAAATTGTTCGAGAGTAATGCTTCCGGTATTGTTGACATCCCAACAACATCTGCGCCGAGTTTTCTGAGCATTCTGTATTCAGCTCTTGTTTCAAGACATGGTCCGCGTAATGAACAATACACTCCTTTTTTAATAGTTATTTCATTTTCCAATGCAGTCTTCTCTGCTATACTAATCAATTTATCACTGTAAAGCTTTCTGTTCCTGTATGAAACAGATTGATTTTTAAAAGGAGTATCAAATAAAAAATTAATATGGTCACTCATTATCATCAGGTCACCTCTTTTGAAAAGAGGATTTACAGCACCGCATGCGTTTGACACAAGCAAAGATTGGATTCCAAGCATATGCATAATCCGTATCGGGTAAGTAACATCATACATTGAATAACCTTCATAATAATGGAACCTGCCCTGCATAATTACTGCTTTGCATCCGGATATAGTACCGAATATAAGGTTACCATGATGAGACTCGACTGTTGATATGGGAAAATGCGGGATATCTTTGTAATCAAGCATATGGTTGATTCCGACCTCACGAACAAGCCCGCCCAAGCCGGTACCAAGTATAATTCCTATTTGCGGATTGAACTGCCCAACCCTTGAATTAATAAAAGCCAGAGTTTCTTCCGGCTTAAATTGCTGATAATTCATATTTATAAAAAAACTTTGTTGAAGGTTAACAACCCTTTTAATTTCGAATTTCGCCTGCCTGCTCTGGCAGGAATTGCCAATTGCGAATTGATTTACAAATTTGAAATTGGAGAATTCTAACTTCTAACTTCTAACATCTAACTTCTAACTTCTAACTTCTAACTTCTAACATCTAACTTCTAACATCTAACTTCTAATCACATAATTCATTCATTTCGAAATTGGCAATCCGCAATTCGAAATCTTATCATTTTGATTCATCTATATTCAGGTCTATCTCAAAGGAGGGTGTGCTTATTATATTATGCTTTTCTTCATGAACATCATCCAGTGCTGATATACTTGATTCTAATTTAAATATCTTTCTGTTCTTTGAATACTCTTCAACTGAATTCAATTTTTCTTCAAGATAATTTTTAATATCATCTATTATCCTTTCATTTTTCATTCTCAGCTCTTCAAGTTCCTGCTTTAAATTCATTATCTCTTCTTTTGCCTGCATTTTCACTTTTTGTGCTATTATTTCGCTCTCTTTAACTATTAGCTCAGCACGCTTCGTTGCATTTTCCATTATATCCTCAGACATATCCTGGGATTTCACAATTGCTTTCTGGAATGATTTTTCATTTTCCCGGTAAATATCTATTTCATGAGACAGCTTATCTCTTTCACTTTCAAGCTGTGCTATTTTATCCGTGTGCATTTCTATCTCTTTAAACAGCTTTTCAACTTCATTAGCTACGGTATCCAGATAAGCTTCAACTTCGTTTACATCATATCCCTTAAAAGTTTTCCTGAACTCCTGTTTTTTTATGTCTATGGCTGATAGTCTCATTTTTATTCTCCCAACCCTCCCCTACTAATAAGGCGGGTTTATTTTTTTAAACTTTTTGGTAATTTCTGTGACCGAAAACTGCTGAACCAATCCTTAACATATTTGCACCTTCTTCAATTGCTATATCAAAATCTGCTGTCATTCCCATTGATAAATATTTCATTTCTATATTGTCAATTTTCAATGAATCAACTTCATGAAATATATCTCTCAATAAAGTAAAATTTCTGCGGACTTCTTTTAACTCATCTTCATCATTTTCATCCATCATAATTTTCCCAATTGTCATTAATCCTTTTATTCTTACATTAGCGAATCCTGATATTTCCTTTACAATGCTAATAGTTTCTGAAGGTTCACAACCTGATTTTTGCTCTTCATTAGAAGTATTTACCTGTATCATGCAATCAATGATTCTTCCAATTTTTAAAGCTTCAGAATTTATTTTTTCAGCAAGCTTAATACTATCAACTGAATGAATTAAATGAACAAAAGGAACAATATATTTTACCTTATTTGTCTGCAGATGCCCGATTAAATGCCAGTTAATATTCTTTCCTGCCAAATCTTCATTCTTCTTCACCATTTCCTGCACCTTATTTTCACCGAAATCAATTTGCCCGAAATCACAAGACGCAGAAATTGCCTCAGAAGGGAAAGTTTTACTAACAGCAATTAACTTAACATCATTAATATCCCTTTTTGAATTAACACAAGCACTCTTTATCTTTTGCTTAACTTCCAAAAGATTGTTCCTAATATAGCCAAAATCCATGAATAAATATCTGTAATTTTCGTTAAAATAAAGCATACTTCACCAATATTCAAGATAATAATGAATTTCACTTCCGGTACACTGAAACTTAATGTAAATTATTAATTAAAATATGTTAAAAGAGCTTAATTTACATTATTTAAAATTGCAAATTGTAGCCATTTGACTTAATTGCAATAATGCAAATTTAACCATTTGTTTAACGTTTGTCAAGTGATATTTACAGAAAATTAACAAATAGGATTTAAAACCTCGCCCTCCGGCTCCCTCTCCAAAACGCTGCGCTAGGAGAGGTGAGCAATTAAAGGCAGTGTCAGGTCGATCTTGGAAATACATGTTATCTATAAAAAATTAAAGTATTTTAGTAAACATGGAAAATCACCTCTTTCCAACAAATGACCTAAAGGCAGGCCTGACACACTGGGTTGATGTGAAGGAATTTTATATTTTGTGTCAGGTTATTTGGGAGTAGTTGAGATTATTCTTATTTATTTTAAGATGATTGTGTTAAAAAATTTATTCTTATTTGAAAGATCAACCTGACACTGCCCCGTAATCGCATCAGTGAAATCAAAATTATCAGTGTAATCTGTGATTCAGACATTTTAATCATCAATATCTTATTTTTCATAACAAATCTGCGCTGAATTTTAACACGTTCATACACAGACAAGAGTGTCTGTGCTACCCGCAGCACTCAACTGACCAATCCGGTCAGCGTCTCATTTTTGCCACCCGCCTGTACGGGCAGGCATGTGGATTTTCTCCACAAAAAATCAGAGTTGGGTTCAAAACAGAGCTAAGTTGGGTTCAAGTTGTGTCGGAGTTGGGTTCAAGTTGGTATCAAGTTGGGTTATCGTTTTTCAAAGACAGGGGTTAAGTCATTGCAGTATAAGGAGATAACTCCGTCAGAAATGTGAGATTTTTGATTTAAAATTTGCGATTTTGAGCCGGAATCGCCAATTTTTCATCAAAATAAAACTTCACTATATCATTAACCATTATCGTTATGGGAAAAATTTGGTAGCAAATTATTGTCGCCGTTGTTGGAGAGTTAAAGTATTACTTGAAGTTCATCCGTGTCAATTTAACAATCATCCCCCTAGCCCCCTTCGAAAGGGGGAACTACTTTCTATATTAATCCTCTAATCCGAAAAATCCCGGTTTTGAGATGTTTTTAATGAGTGATTGAACTATATTTATTTAAAACTTGACAATAAGCTATTACTATATTAAATTATACAGATGATGCTTATATAGCTATATAAGCAAAAGTAACCGTTCTTTGTCAATATCGGAATAAATTAAACCTTGTCGTAATATTGTTTGAAAATGCTGCTCACGGATTTAGTTAGATTTTGGAAGGTTCAAAAAAATATGTATTGAAAAATGCACTAATAAGTTTGTTAAGTTTGTTAAGTTTGTTAAGTTTGTTAAGTTTGTTAAGTTTGTTAAGTTTGTTAAGTTTGTTAAGTTTGTTAAGTTTGTTAAGTTTGTTAAG
>Ga0105092_10000017_pt1 | contig 77408 bp, 72 predicted proteins | sample PPLLak2March2015_FD_87021 | JGI IMG/M metagenome (GOLD analysis project Ga0105092, IMG submission 87021) | Freshwater sediment microbial communities from Prairie Pothole Lake near Jamestown, North Dakota, USA - PPLs Lake P7 Core (1) Depth... | ecosystem: Environmental > Aquatic > Freshwater >... | reverse complement strand
GATCACTCTATCCAATTGTCTTGTATGCCCGACAGGAATCGAACCTGTAACCTATCCCGCTAAAGCGGGATCACTCTATCCAATTGTCTTGTATGCCCGACAGGAATCGAACCTGTAACCTATAGCTTAGAAGGCTATCGCTCTATCCGATTGAGCTACGGGCACATGTATTTAAAAATCTTAATTAATATGCAAAATAAGCAAAATTGCAAAATTAATCAATTCTATTATTAACCATGCTTAAGCTTTGCTATAATAATTATTGTCATTAATACAATCGAGACAGTATTTGCCAAAATAATTGGAATACTTGAAATTAAAATTCCATATGCAAGCCAGCATATCAATCCTAACTCAATCATTAATACCATAGTTAACGATAGATCTTTTGTTTGCTTTGACCTTATTGATTTAATTGTCTGCGGCAGATATGCAAATGTTGTAAGTATTCCTGCTGTTAGTCCAAGAATAAGAGTAAATGTTTCCAATAATTATTGAATCGTAAGTTTGACATTTAATCCCGCCTCGTTAGATGTTCTTTCAATAACCTGATTTGAACCCGGTGTCGGCTCTATCTTTGTATATTTATAAAACAGCTGTACGGATACACTCTTTGATAGTGCATATAATATTGCCGGGTTTATAGAAGTTGATATCGAACCGTTTAATGCATCATTTGACCAGAATGCTCCGGGCTGTAACTTCATTGAACGCGGGTCATTCTTTGTTCTTGTATATGAGAATGATATTGATATATCATTATCCAATGATAAACCAAACAATGGTATCTTAAATCCCTGCTTTGTATATGTTGCATTAATTGAAAGATCGGATGTACTTGTATTATTTAACACAGGAGTTGAAGGAATAAGGTCATACGATGTCGTCTTATTAATTTTTAGCGAAGCCGTAAGATTACCTTCACCAACCGGTTTAAATGTAACGTTCACTCCAATTAAAGGCGAAAAACCAGATGTTATATTTTGTGATTCAATTGTTTCACTTCCAATTCCCGTAAACTTCATTGACTTTTTATATTCTGCATTGAATGAATTCTCAAATGAAATTGAACTTGCAAAACCGCTGAACATATCAAACTTCTCAATTCCATTTAATGTTAACGACCATGACGGGAAGGGGAATGATACAATATTATTTTCAAATGATTCCGAAATTTGTTTTGCCTTGCTTAAATTATCCAGCGTATCAGATGGCTTTGCTAAATTCTGAGTTAACTGGTCAACAGATGTAAAAAAGAAAATCGGTCTGGACAGGCTCCTGGTGTTAAATACACTTATAGGGCTGCTCACGTCACCAAATCCGTTTGTTAAATAACCTAACTGGTTATCCTTAGCCCATGTTGTTTTATATGTGAAACTAATTTTTAGATTATTAGGAAATATCGGTGTTATAAAAGTACTTATCGAAAGTGAATTGCCGTAACCTTCTTTATCTGTAAAGCTTAAATTGGGCATTCTTTTACCGGGATAATTAGACCAGCCTAGCTGGTATAACCTTGACGGACCGTAATTTTCCTTTGGGTTCCACATCATCCAGAAATTTGCAAATCCCGGTCTTCCGCTCACGCCGGGTTGTGTTAAGTTTTTGCTCTGAGAGAATGTCAGGTTAAACTGGTCGGGGATAAATCCTCCGATCAATTTTAATATATCTGATATATTTTGTTCCTGCTGCTGCCGTGAAGGTAACGAAGCACCTATTATTTTTTCCGTTTTTGGTTTGAACAGGTCAAAGATAGATTTTAATTTTACTATTGCAGAAGTCTGGAAATCAGATGAATATCCAACGACATTTCCATTTTCATTTTGTGAAGGAAGCCATCCGTATTGAACCCTGTATGATGATGTCAAATCTACAAAATTCTTTAATATAGGAATGTTAAACTTTGGATTAATACTTATAATCTGGTTATAAGATATATCTCTTCCAAAATTTACCAATGAACCGTTCCAGAAAATATCATCCATTATCTGCCCGTTTGTACGCTGTCTTCTTAATGAATCATTAGTAGTTTCCAGGAATGTAAGGTCGCTTCCAGCACCGAAGCTGTAATTGCCTGTCAGGTCAATTATCCAGTTCTCAATAAATTTCCAGTCAAGTGTAAAGTTTCTTGTAGCGCCAAAATTCCTGCTTACAGGGCTAGCAATTGATGAATTGCGGAGCACTTCATCTCCGCGGCTCCTGACTACATTTAATGATAGGTTTAAGTTGTTTGAAAAGAACGGTGCTAATGGTGCAAACGGGAAAAAGAAATATAATTTTGCATCTTTGTATTCATCACCAAGCGGAATAAACTTTCCTATATTCAAATGAATTGCATCCAGCAAACGTAAATTGGCATTTAAACCTACATCTCCACGTAATTCCCATGTCTTCCTCAAAGTTGAAGTTGGGGTTCTTTCATCCAGCGAAGCCCATGAGAAATTGGATTCTATCTTGTTTAATATCTCTTTAACAAAGAAATTATCTCCCGGGAAAGTAAACTTAAACCCGTTAATTGATAATCTGTTTTTTATAGATAATGTTTGAGCAGAAATTCTTACCTGTTCAGATAAATACTCAGCCATATCTGTTTGACCGGGATTCTGTTCAAGAAACTGGGTGTACCTGTTAGCAACTGCAGTTTCCAGGTCTATATCTGTATTGGGCAGGAACCTTGGCTGTGCGTAACTTTCAGAATGCGCAAATGATATAGGTATAGTCAGAAAATCTTTCATCTTAACAGATACAAGCGAAGATAACATGGAGTTTAATATCTTATGCAGGTTAAATGTACCGGATATCTCCCAATTGTTGGAAAGCACCCTGCTTCCGAATCTTCCTTCAAGCGAATGGAAATGCGGGTCTGTTTTTGAATAACTAAAATTCAAATCTGCTAAATCCGCAAGCTTCAATCTTGCTCCCAATGTAAATGCATATCCGCTCTTATTATCGGTTTTCAAAACTCTCATTTCATTGAACCAAATAGAGCCCGATATCGGATGTACAAACACAGGATTATGATTATTAACCACTCCAAGCTGTATTAATGAAATACTCGAAATGGTTGGGTTTCCTATAACTCCGTATTTGGCTCCGGGCGGGCCGTTTGGTACTTTAAAATATCTTATTGAGTTTGAAGAATCTCTCAATTGCTTTACAATTGTCAGGTCAGCTAAATTGATTGTAACCTCGTTCAACGGCTCCCACGGTGAACCCGGTCTTTTATCAGGATGAACAGGAGCTCTGTATTCATAATAGTTCAATGTGTCACTGCCAAAACGTATTACAACTGCTGCATCATAATTTGCCGTATCTGTATACCTGAAGGTTGAATCACCATTAACAAATAATTTTAATATCTTATAATTTAAGAGGTCAATAGGTCTTGTATTAAATATCTTGGAAGCAAACTTTCCCTGACCCTGTGAAAGGTTTCTTACTTCAAGTGATAATGACTGCTCATTTAAAAGGGTGGTCTGGTCCGTACTTGTTTGATCTCTTTGTCTTAATATCTCCGGCGGCTGAACAGGTGTATCATAATAATTTGCATTGTCTTCTATGTTTACAACTGATATTGAATAAGAAGTATCAACCTTATTGCTTTTCTGCCACTGGTTTCCGACAAGGTTCATATCTACTATTGATATGTATGTAGTATCAACCATTCCCTTGAACCAAATCCTTATATACTGAATGTTTGTTAATGTAGCTGTGCCAAAAAATCTTTTGAACTCATTTAACGGTATACTAAACTGGTACCAGTTCTTGGCACTGTTTCCACCGGTGATATACGGATTTTTTAAAGTGTCTGCAATCAACGGAATTTCATATTCGAAATAATTATTTCGCGGCTCTAAGCTGCCGTCTCCGTTAAGGTCTTCTGTATCAATTCTTTTTCCAACATCAAGCTTACTATTGCCTTCTGTTCCGTTGAATTTTGTAAATATTTTGGAATTCGGGTCTCCGTTCCAATCATAATTATCATCACTTGGGTCATCATTCCCCGGCAATTCTGCTCCGAAAATTTGTAACTCTTTGGCATTGTCTATACCATCCAGACCTACATCTTCAGTTTCATCCAGTGTACCGTTTAAATTCAAATCCTCCGTATGATAGGTTATTCCCTGGCTCTTCAAACGCTGGTCTATTTCAACCCTTGAATCGGAAATCACTTTCTCTGAAATAATACCGAGGTCTATCATCATCTTTGCCGAATCATCGACAACATTCCCGTGGTTAATCTGCATCCATATCTCAATAAAATTCATATTCTCGTCCAGCAGGTTTGTCTGGTATGTATTCAGGTATTTATAAATACCTGTCCATCGCTTTCTTGGATTAGGCTCATTAAGCTGGAATTTTTCTTTAGTCAGATATGTAAACATTCCCGGATTATTCGGGTCAATCATAAATTCCAGCGGTGATAAATATTTATTTTGATTGCTTGCAATCTGCTTATTAGGATAAACATCCGTGATAAGAACATTGTTAGGCAATGTGTACCATTGCATTTTTGCTCTACGGATGCTCATTAAGCTGTCATAATGTGAAACAGAGTCCCTTAATATTAAAGAATCTCTAACAATACTTGCCGGAGACCATGTAGTTGGAACCATGCCAAGAGATATTAGTTTCTTTGAACCTTCAAAGTCATCGAGATATGCAACAGATTCGTTGTTATCACTCGGGATACGGCTCTTTTTAGTATTAGGTTCAGGCAGCATGAATGCTACTTCTCCGTTGAGAGTCAGCTTTGATTCTTCCTTTGTATTGTAACCGGGTAATTTGTTTACCAGCTTGGTCAGGAAATTCATCTTTATATCTGCTGCTGCATCAAATCCGATAATTGTATTGTTAGTTGGCTCTTCACCAATCCTTATTTTATCATTTAATGTTTGTTGTTTTAAATTCAGAAGTGTAAATCCGATGTAACTTGATTTATTTACGGCATATTCTAACCTGGTTCCAAGCATAGTTTTTGATGCAAGCTGGAAAAGGTCATTTGTCTCGTACGTTATTTTCAGGTTTGCACCTGCACTTAATGCAGAAGCATTTCTGATTTTTAATTCTCCCGTAGTGTAATCTATAGTGAAGTCAACGTTTTCTGTTAATTGTGCAGACCCATTCCAAATCTTCACGCTTCCTTCTACAAGGTTAAAGCCAAGATTGTATCTGTCAGTAGCATCACCGATAGCTTTTCCGGTAATGAAATATTTAATATTAGTATTGTTTACTGCCAGCTTAGGCTGAGTGTAAATACCTAAATTGGTTTGAAGCGAATCAGCCGATATTCCGCTCTGTATTAAAGTAGTATAAAATGGCTGGAGTGTCGGAAATATAACATAACCGCCGGTCAGGTCAATTGTTAAGCCCGGGTAAAAATCAAACTGTTGGTCAGGATTTACCCCGGTATTTAGATAAGCCGTATATGGGGTGTTTGCCTGCCTCAAATCTAAATTTAATCTTGTTAAGTACGATGAAGCATTATTATTTTCAGTATTAACATTATACTGTACTTCACCGCTTGGCGGCTTGAAATATGCATTTAACGAAAACTTTGATGCATCATTTTTAATGTTCTTTACTTTAAGGTCATAAATGCTTCTTATCTTTAACTTCCATGCAATCTCATCAGTCGGCATTAAATTCGGAAATTTAACAAGCTTAATAATAAGCGAATCCTGTGCCGCCTGGTTAGAATATGTTCCGTATTGTACTACCTGATTTAAAGAGTCGGGATATTCATGCTTATATACTACACCAACAGCATCTTCCTGGTTCTGCAGGTTAATATTTAATGAAATATATCCTGCATCAGGATGCAAAGTATAATCGCCCGGATTTAATTTTACAAAATATCCGCTCCATTTTACGCCCTGAACAATAGAAGTATCAGTTGAATAATACTGCGGTGGGTATGCTCCATTTAAAGGTTTAGGTTCCAGGTTTACCCATCCGACTGCTTTTCTTTTCAGCTGGTTATTAGGAGTTGTCTGAACCCATACTTCAATATCAGGAGCAACTTTTAAATTACGTAATGCCGGTGTTGTTACCTGCCCGAGCCTGTAATATTCCTCATATGCTGCCCTGTATAATGTATCTAGAAAATAATGATTATCCGAATATTCATTTGCAGCAATTATAAAGTCTGTTTCGGATGAACCACCTGTAATATTTACTTCTTTCTTCTCACTTTTCTTTTGCGAGGCAATTGCAGTCATTGTTAAAGGACCCAGCTTGAACTGCCCTTTAATACCAAATAATGCCTGGGTACTTCCAATCAGGTTAGAGCGGGTCTCAAGAGAAACGTTTCCTGCTTCGATACTCTGAATTACTTCATCAGGGTACCCTTTGTATTTTAATTTTAACTGGTTTTCGAAATCAAATGTCCTTTGTGAATTCCAGTCAGCATCAATTGTAAGCTTATCTCCGATAGAGCCTTTTGTTGTTACCGATACATCCTGTTTGAAATTAATATTATTTTGTGCATCAGGATTATATAAAGTCTGCTGTTCCGATGTATTACGCTGATAAGATGCCGTGATATCTATAAGACCATTGATATTCAGCGTAACGACAGGAGGTCCAAATATTGTTTCGGATTTAAACGGAAGCGGTATTTCAATATTGGTAATATCTTTAAATAGCTTTCCCAGCTCATCTTCAGTATCAATCTTATAATAATCCGCTACTATTTTATAAAATTGGCTTTTGGCAGATAGACTGCTTCGTGCTGCTATATATTTTTCGAAAGGTATCTTGAGCGGATATTTTATCTCTTCACCGTTTACTACTTCACTTATGGTAACAAAATCTAAAGAGTCAAAGCTTATTTTATAATCAACATTTCTTGAACCGTATAATACAAGCGGATGTGTATATGTACCGAATAGGGGATTATAACCGTCTTTTCTTTCGTATTTGAAATACTTAATTCGTGCGGTTGAATCTACCGGCTCGCGTACTATTGATGAGTCTATTAATGATGTTGTATCACCCCCCGTAAAGGATGAATCTATCAGCATTTGAAATTTACTGCGGTCTCGTCCCTGTGCATTTATATCTGTAGTGGGGAACAGCAATAATAAAATGACAATAGTACTTAAAACTAAATATATATTTCTTATTGACCTTTGGCTAAACAACAAAATTTAAATAAAAAAAATAAATGTACTATTGCTTCATTCGCTGTCTTTTAGTTTGAAATGAATTTCTTATACTGTAATTTTATCATATGAGAAGTAATAATGCAATACAAAAATAACTGGTTCTTAACTTCTTTGCAAATTTACGGAATTTAAACAATTTTGACTTTGTTATTTTATATACATACACAGCTTTTGTAAACTCTGCAATTCCTTGTATATTCTTCTTAAATATACTATTTTATAAGCTGATATTATTAAATAACATAATATAAATTAAAATAAATTCCTTTAACTGTAAGTATTTAAAAAATAAGGAGCTACGATTTCGAACCGGAAATTACTCAACATACAAATGGTTATTCAAAAAAGTTAAACGGCAAAGTACTGGTGTTAAACCAGAACTATGAAGCTATGAGCATTTGTAATGTTCAAAGAGCCGTTATTCTACTATACTTAGGTAAAGCCGAATTAGTTGCATCAAAGGACTCTAAAAAACTGCATTCCGTGCGAAAAGCAATACCGTTTCCTACAATAGTCCGTCTGCTTATTTATATTCGTGTGCCTTATAAAAAAATTGTTCTTTCACGGAAAAACATTCTTCGCCGTGATATGTATAAATGCCAGTATTGCCAGAAAAGCGATGTGCCTTTAACTATCGACCATATTGTTCCTAAATCCAAAGGAGGAGATGATTCATGGGAGAATCTTATTACTGCCTGTGTTCATTGCAACAATAAAAAAGGTGACCGCTCACCTGAAGATGCGAAAATGACCATTCATAAAAAGCCTACTAAACCATCTCATATAACTTTCATGAAGCATTTTGTCGGAAAGATAGATGAAGAATGGAAACCGTTCCTCTACATGAACTGATATATTTTTCAGTCATAATGGCACCTGTATCAATACCGGTGTATAATCTATATAAATGACTAAACAATCCAATATTCATAAGCAATAATTTTATTTAGCTCTAATAAATGCTTTTGCTTTTAACTTTTGTTCATCTTTAGGTATACTGTATTTATCTGCTACCTTTTTCCAACAAGCAACCATGCCTTTTATTCGGGTTATTATATTCAGAGCTCTCTTTTCATCTATCCTGAAAAAATCGATTACTTCCATAGCTAAATCAATATCCAAATCATTATCGTTTTCAGTAATATTTAAATGAAGACCTGTACCTTCCTCATTAGGATTTACATCATATGCCGGAGAAAGAATCCATCCATCAGGAGTAAGGATAAAGCCATGATTTCTTAAATGATCATCTGTGTTAGATACCAAAATGTTAAAAACAATTCTTTTCCATAATTCTTCAAGGTCTCCATTGACATTAGCACCATATGTAGTTAAAAATTCAACAATTTCTAAATAACTAACATGGCCATAGTTCTCATGGCTGTCAATACGGTCAATCATTGTTAACGCAGAAGCAAAATGAATACGTTCACCCGATGAAGTTCTGTCAAATCTTTTTGTTAAGTAAGTATGTTCCGTTCTGCCATATCTTTTTGCCTGAGCTTCTGCTGCATTTATTCCTGATTGTTTAGCTAATTCATTTACAACCATCTCCCAGGCACCTACATCCGAATTATCACTCATGCTGGGAAATTTTGCAATCCAAAGTGACTTATCTAAATCAATTACACTTGCTTTTGGTCTGGCTCCACCTAATGAAGATCCTGGTGCAATAATTATATTCAACCAATTAAGATAATCCGGATCATCAATAACGTCCTCATTTTCAAGCTTATGAACTATATCTTCTAATTCACGAATTGAAGTTATTGGTGGAGTTGTCATATATTTACTATTATTCAAAAAAGGTCCATCTGTTTCTTCTTTAAAACGTAATCCTCCCATACGATGTTCATCATATACGCCTAATAAATAATCCGAATCTAACAATATTCTTTCTTCCCGTTGTTCTTGTTTGGCTAGTGCTGCTTCTCTTCGTCTCATTAATATTGTACCCCACCTATCAGGTGAGGAATCTAAGAATAACCCAAAATTTTTTTTCTCTTTACCATCAACAGTACTTCTAAGATATTGTCTTCCTTGATATAAATCCAGATTTGGATCTAATATCTGTGCATTTCCTGATTTTAACCATTCTTTGTTATATTCAAATGAAAATATTTCTTTTCCTTTATGTTTCTGGCAAAATAGAATACCTATTAAATGGATTTTTTTAAGAAAGTCCCAATCTGCATAAACATGAATTTTTCTTTCAAAGCTTTTTGAATTCATCTATTTCCAAACCTTTCTTGGTGATTTTGATTTAACAACAAGATTAGCATCTTGCAGCTTTCTGCCTAATATATCATCTTTTGCTACATTCAGTATATCTCTTTCCAAACCCAACACTTTCAACACTTTTAGTAAGAAACCGACACTAACACCAGGAGAACCTTTTTCAATTGACCATAAAGTCATTCTTGTAATTCCGGCTCTTTCTGCTACAATTGTAGTACTGAGCCGTCTCCGAAGTCTTGCTAACTTAATGTTTTCCCCAAGCTCTTCCAGGATGCTGGATGAAGTATTTCGTAACTTAAATGCTTTTTTCATTTTAATGTATAATAATTTATACAAATATAATACATTTTGTATAACATATTATACGTTAAAGGTATTATCCACAGAAAAAATATTGATGAAACACCTTTAATTTATTAATTATTATGTAAAATGAAGCAATTTTTCAACAAAATCGGGATTTAGCTTTTTTTTAGCCAAAACTTCTATTCTATCGGCTGGGTATACAAAAGGATTTTGTTTAACCAAAATCCATTTATGAGTAGAGTCAGATTGCAAAACAGAAATTAATCCAGGATTAACATTCCACATAATAGAACTAAATTCATAAATTTTCAGTTAGTTAATTTATAAATTCCAAAAACTTAAATTACAATTAATTATCTATGTCAGATTACAAACTTTATATTAACGGTGAGTTCAAAGATGCATCAGATGGAGGGACTTTTGATTCTATTAATCCTTATGACAGGAGTGTTAATGCAAAAATTGCTAAAGCTACTGTTGATGATACTAAAGAAGCCATTAAAACTGCAAGAAGGGTTTTCGATTCAGGAGTTTGGAGCGGGAAATCTAAAGAAGAAAGAAGTGCTGTTTTAAAACAAATTGCTGATAAAATTAAAGAGAACAGTGCACGAATCCAGGAACTGGAAATTGCTGACTCCGGCTCTACCTTCAAAAAATCAAAAGATGATATGATACTATCATATAGAGCAATGAGTACTTTCTCTAAGCTTGCACTTACAGATCTGGATGAAGACCCAGGGATTTCCAAAGAAGGGTTCAGCAAAAATATGGTTGTCCGTGAACCGGTTGGTGTTGTATCAGCAATCATACCATGGAATTTCCCTCTGCAAATGGCATGTTGGAAAATTGCTCCGGCTATTGCCGCAGGATGTACTATCGTCCTAAAGCCTGCTCCGGAAACTTCTGTCACTGCTCTTGAGCTTGCTAAATTGATTGACCAGACCGACCTGCCCAAAGGTGTTGTGAATATTATTACAGGTGATGCTGAGGTTGGTGAAGAGATGGTTACTAATCCTATGGTTGATAAAGTTTCTTTTACCGGCTCAACTGAAATAGGGAAACGAGTTATGCAGCTTGCTTCAGGTACTATGAAGAAGGTTACTCTTGAACTCGGCGGTAAATCTGCTAATATCGTACTTGATGATGCCGATATGGAACTTGCTGTGGATGGTACTTTATATGCTATTTATTTCCACCAGGGACAATGTTGTGTTGCAGGTTCCAGATTGATTCTTACAAATAAAATATATGATGATTTTATCGAAAGACTGAAAAATAAAATGATGAAGATGAAGATAGGGAATCCTGCTGATAAAGACACCGATATTGGACCGCTTGTATCTGAAAAGCAGCAGAAAAGAGTTCTTGACTATATCGAAATAGGTAAGAAGGAAGGCGCAAGATTAGTTTATGGCGGCGGAATACCCGAGGGCTTTAATGGTTATTATGTTGAACCGACTTTGTTTGCTGATGTTACAAACAATATGAGAATTGCACAGGAAGAAATATTCGGACCTGTACTTTCGGTTATCAAGGTAAAAAATGAAAATGATGCAATTGCTGTAGCAAATGCTTCATCATACGGACTTGCAGGCGGTGTGTGGTCAACCGATAATGATAAGGCAATGCATTTTGCGAGTAAGCTTCGTGCTGGCACTGTGTGGATTAATGAATGGCATTTACTTAATGACAGGGCACCATTTGGCGGATATAAACAAAGCGGCTTAGGCAGAGAGCTTGGTATTGAAGGATTAAAATCATACACAGAAGTAAAACATATCCATGTAGATGAATTGAAGGACAGGAAGAAAAAATTCTGGTATAATGTAACGGTACCTGTGGAGTAATATAGAATAAGGAATGAAGATATCCCCCTTACAAAGTTGTATAATCTACCATCACTCCTTCCCAAGTTGTACTTGGGAAGGAACTTGAGCTTGAAATTGTATTTCAATTTTTAATTTCTAATACAATGAAAGAGTAAGCTAAGCTTACAATCCAATTTCCTTCCCAAGTACAACTTGGGAAGGAGAGGAATGAGATACAACTTAGATATTCATAAAGTACAACTTCGGAATGAGTACTATAATATTGACTTGGGAACTTGGATATGAAAGGTCAAGATGTCCTTTATCTACCACTCCATTTCATCAACCTTAATTTCGCAGTCTAATTGTTGAATATAATACCTGGCAGAGCTGTATCTCCAATGTTGCGGTTCAGTGACATAACCTTTTCTTACCGGGTTCATATGTATATAATCTACCTTTTGTTTAAATATATAATCTGTATAAATTATTTGCGGATGGAATCCTTCCTGCCATATTTGATGTTCACTTTCTGTTTTATGTGCTTTTTTGTAAAAGTGAAACTGATTTATCAACCACTCTTTTTTATCTTCCTTTAATTGCAGTAAAATTTTATTAGCTGTGTGTCTTTTAAAATCCTTCATAATATTTGACAAATTATCGCTATAAACTATCAAATGAAGATGGTTATCCATAATAACATAAGTAAATATTTTTAACTGTTTGTCTAATTGGCAATATGTTAAGGAATCCGTAATAATTTTAAAATATTTTTCAGAGGTAAATACTGGAATCCATTCTATAATAGTTGAAGTGATAAAATAGAGGCCTTCTTGCCCGACTTTATATGAGCTTCTCATAATAATTATTAGAATTAGTTAATTAAAAATAATCATTAATTAAAATAATGCGTAATCAAAAATTATACACCACATCATTATTCTATCTCTTCACAAGTTACTTCTATTTTACCTTTTCCCAAGTTGTATTATACCCATACCCTCATTCCCAAGTTGTACTTGGGAATAAACTTGTGCTTGAAATTGCATTTCAAAATCATTTATAAATTTCCGGAGAGTAAGCTAAGCTTACAATTCAATTTCCTTCCCAAGTACAACTTGGGAAGGAGGTGATATATGGGTGTAATAAACTTGGGAAGGAGGAAAAGGACGTTCATATTCTTTAACGTCCTTTTTTTTATTTAAAATTCAGAATGATTAAAATGTTACCAGGATTTATAACCTATAATTGCACTGGTGTTATCATGAATTATACCAATTTTTATTTTATTTTCAAATCCATACACTCTTATCATTGTACCCGTTTTAAATAATTTCGCAATATCTTCTTCGTTGTCTTTCCTGCATACTTTAATTTCAATAACTGGTGCATCACCCTGTTCGTAATATATATCATAGAATCCCATATTGCCGCGTGGTATCTCAATAAAACCGGTTTCATTTTGAAAGCCAACATAAGTAAAATAATTTTCCGGTAAGCTGTTTAAATCTGCCGGTATACTATCCGGTAGATTAGCTGTTTTACTTGATTCCATATTGCAGCTCCATTTTTTAAAATTAATAAATATATTATTACAAAGCCGCTGGATATTGTTAGCGGCTTTGTATAAATATTTTTTATTTCTTTTTTACCATGCTCTATAACCGACTTTTGCAGTCGTATTATAATGAACAAGTTTTAAGCTAAGCTGGTGACCGTAAATTCTTATAACGGAATGCTTATTCAGCATTTTTGCATACTCAGCACCATCTTTTTTAATATCTATTACAGGTGCAGTACCGCCCGCAAAATGTATATCATAATAATTATTTACACCAACCGGAATGTCAAATTGTTTGGGACCATCCTGCAAATCAACATAAGTAAAATAACTGTCCGGTAAATTTTCCACATCTTCATAAATCAAATTTGGAGAAAGTTCAGATTTGTTGTACTCCATTTTAAATCTCCTTTTAATTTAAAAAATATTATAAAAAAGCTTTAATTATTTACAATAATTTTAACTGAAATATCTTTTAATACATCAGCATAAAAGCAAAATGATTAATCAGCGTTTTCAGGATTTTAACAAAATTAACGTTAGATATTCAATTTGTAAGGTAATCTAATTAAATATTTATTTAGTTCCGCAAAAAAATACTATTTAAAATTTTTACACAGGGGGGTGTTTTAGAAGGAATAACATGAAAAGGAGAGACTATTTTCTAAAATTATTAAAGTTTTATTATTTCTATGTATTAAAATAATAAAACAAAATTTTTCAATTCTTAATTATTCATTCTTAATTCTTAATTGAACTAATCTCTGCCTCTTAACAAGCTTACTCTGAAAGGATACAACTTTGCACTCATTATTCCTTTTTTTACTACCGGGTCGTTCTCCATTATTTTTCTTGCTTCATCTTCACTTTTTGTCTCAATAACGGAGAAACCGAACTTAGCATTTAATTCAGGGCCTGCAATAATCAGAATGTTTTTCTTTAGAAGTTCTTTCAGGTATAAAAAATGTTCACTTACTACAGCAAACTCTTCTTCTGTACCTGTCTCATTAAAATTTTCTTTTATTGGTTTTTTGATAATTGCAAATTCCATATGGTTATAATTTAATTATATTATAAATTTACAATTCTTCATGTAATTGTATCAGTCTCTTCCCCTGAGCAAGCTAACTCTATAAGGATACAGTTCGGCATTCATTATTCCTTTTTTAACAGATGGGTCATTTTCCATAATCTTTTTTGCTTCTTCTTCACTGCTTGTTTCTATCACTGAGAAACCAAACTTTGCATTAAGCTCGGGTCCGGCTAATATAAGAATATTATTTTTTAACAATTCTTTTAAATACTGAAAATGTTCACTCATTATTGCAAACTCTTCTTCTGTGCCAGTTTCGTTGAAATTTTCCTTCTTTGGCTTTATGATATATGCAAATTCCATTTGGTTAAAATTTAATTTTAAAATATATTAATATCACGTTATTTATACTTTCTAAAATTAACCGTCACTTCACTTCTCGAATTTCACAACACCCCTCTTTCCCTAATATACCGTCACACCCTCTTTCCCAAATTTCCATTTGGAAAGAGTGGATGCATAATATATTTTAAGGAAAGAATTATTGCAATGAAAGAATTGATATAAACAACTATTATTGTGTAAATAACATTTTATTTATGGACTTAAATTCAATCAGGAAAAAGCTTGCTTTGTTTGCTAAAGCAAGAAACTGGGACCAATACCACACACCGAAAAATCTTTCTATGGCTCTTGCATGTGAGGCAGCGGAAATGCTTGAAATCTTTCAGTGGCTCACTGAAGATGAATCTAAAAAAGAAAATATGGATAAGAAAACTCTGGCTCATGCTGAAGAGGAGATTGCTGATATCCTAAACTATCTTATCCGTCTTGCCGATAAGCTTGATATTGATTTGGAAAAAGCTGTGAATAAGAAAATAAAACTTAACGCAAAAAAATATCCCGTTCACCTGGCTAAGAACAATGCTGTAAAATATAATAGAAGACAAAAATGATGTCTGTACTGCCAGTGTCTAGGTGCAGTGTCAGGTCTATCTTGCAAATGAATCATATCATGCATCATAAAAGGAATAAACTAAACAATTTTAATCTTTACTTACCAACATATGACCTGACGCATTCATCGTAGATGAATAATTTGGAGGATCATTAATAATAAATATTATTTACAATTCAATTCAAATCCCTTCAGCTTTATAACTGTTAATTATGGTTCAATTTTCATTCATAATATTTTATATTAACAATAAGTTATCAATAAATTGTAAAAAAGAAAAAGAGTAATATTGATAAGCAATTTTATATATCTAACTAATTACAGCTCTTTCTGAGCTAACGCTTATGTCAGGTCATTTGTTGGAAAGTATAAATCATACTTATCTATTTCACACTTATGTCATCCGGTATAGTTACAATCCGTCTAGACCGACCTGACATAGTTCATAACAAACAGTTTTCCGGTGTTCAGGCTGAATTAATTTCAGGAAAACAAAATCAATATTAATATCAGAATATTTATAAACACTAAAATCAATAAAACAAAATATATTCTGGCAATAGTTGGTCTAAAAGCATTGAACATTTTTTCCCTGGACCTCAATGCCGGATTCCCAACAACTTCCAAAGGTCTCTCTGTAATTTCCTCCTTTGTTACAACTCCCGACAGATAAAGTATAATAATAAACATTATTACTATCATCACCAGTGCTCCAATTGCTGCAGACTGCGTATATGTATCCATGTCGCTGCCTGTCTGCTGTGAGAAAGTTGTAATATCTGTAAGCAAAACACTAAACAAATAAATCTTAATCAATATAGAACTTGCTTTAGCAATCATAATGATGACAATACTCTTTTTTTGGTTTTATAAATAAAAAATGATAACGTAAGTATTAAAGCTAACGTAATTACGACAAGCCATCCTATAAGCTTTATAGTGAAGAATCCCGTTCCACTTTCAGGAATTACCTCTATAAATCCCCGCATATACGGATGAGGTGTACATAAATATTTATAATTGCCTTCGGTGTTAAAAACAAATTCAAATGTTTCAGTATGTGCTAATAACGGACTGTTAAACGGCTCAGGTCCTTCATATGAAGATGCATTATGAACCCCTCCCAGCTCACCCTCCATATAAGTAAATATGTCTTCATTTATCCACTTAACTTTTGTGCCCTCTGTTATACGGATTATCTTAGGATAGTATGAATTACCCATTATATGAACAGTGACTTCCTTCACATCCGGTCCAAAAACCTGCGGCGGGTCAACATCAGGTGTGCCCGGCTCAAAAGGAGATATCACTCTTTTAATCTTTGGCTTAACATCCTTCATTTCCTGTTCTGTGTATATTGGACCCTCAGCGGTAATAACTGCAGGCGTAGGTGCATTCCTGTCTCCGTTCAGCAGACCAATAGCACCTCTGTCGCTTGAGCCAACTGCATGTGTTAACATTACATAAGACCCCTCATCAGGCGGCATTCTGAACTCAATGACCCATGAATCCGACGGACCTGATGTAACGGTCTGCCCGCCAATCAGTGGATTATCGGGGTGCCCCTGCCAGTAAACAAAATCCCACAGTATTCCTACTATATGAAATGTTGATATCAAATTAGGACCTGCATTAAGGAAATATATGCGTACATAATCACCCGGCTTTGCTTTAACCGGTGATTCAACATATCTGAACAGCTTGCCATTGAATGCGACATAAAATGGCTTGGATTCAACTGCATCCTTGCCGCTTGCATAATACTCATGCTGCATCAGGTAAAGCTCAACATCGGGTTTTTTATTTAATATTTGTTCAAGCTTGTACTGTTTCTTTGGCTTTACAACCATCATGCCGTACTGTCCGAACAGAACATGCATAGGTATTGCATGCCCTCCCGGTGCACAGTGATACAAATATACACCCGGTACAGGTACTTTGAATACCATTGTCCTTGTTTCACCCGACGGGATTTTCCCTAAATACTTGGAGGTCTGTGTGTAAGCCGCATGAATTGATGCACCGTGCGGTACAAGGCCTTTATTTACGACAGTAAATTCTACTATATCACCTTCATCTACTATAATAGTAGGACCAGGTACTGTACCGTTTGTAATAAATCCTTTGAACATTACACCATTGCCAATATAAACTTCACCTTCGGATAATTCTATGGATACTTTTTTTGTCGGTGCAGTATTCTGCGGAACATAACTTGTTGGAGGTATTGAAAGCCTGTTATCTCTCTCTATTATTTCAATAAATTCCTGACCTTCCTGTTTAACCGGAGGTGGTACCGGCTGCTGAGTTTGTGAGATTACACTTACTCCTGAACCGGATGGCTGTAACGAGTTTTTTTGATTTTCTATTGCTGCTGAAATTTCTTTGCTCATTAACGAATTGCTCTTTGAACCCCACAACAATTCATCCAGGTAATTGGCAGTACATTTTGGACATGCTTGCAGTGTATTAACAGCTAATACGAAGTATATAATTATCAGAAGTTTTGAAATGAAAAATATTTTTAGAATCATAATACCGTCATTAATTAAAATCTTTTAAAAAATAAACTAAAATCACTAAATCAATCTTAAATAATCAATATTATATACTAATAATTAATATTTTAAATTAGTTCTGATTTAAAATATTTTAACATTATTTGCTTTTCTTATTATTGAGGATTCGATACTGCCGGTTTTGTTCTGTCAGTATCTCTCATGAAAAATTAAATGTAATGCCAGTGTCTCTCATGAATATTAAGACTCCAGTTCTCCTTTTCGAAAGGGGGAACTGAATCTCCTTTGCAATCAGCAATACATCTCATCCTCATCCCTCTTTACTTTACTGTACTGCCAGCGTCTCTCATGAATTATTATTTACAAATAGATGATCATTAATTGAGGACACTGGCAGCAGAATGATTTAACATTTCAACTTCTAATTTTAACCTGTAACCTGCAACCTGTAACCTGTAACCACTCATCCTTTCAACCTGCTGTTTACTTCCAAATTCTTTTTCAATCTTGCTTCTATCTCTTCATCTGTTAAATCCGGGTTTTGCTCCTTCATTATATCTATTATACTCATCAATCCGTTCTTTAGTTTAAATTCATTTTCCTTAATCTTCTCATCTGTTGTTTGAGGGATATTAATATCAGCAAAATCCACAGCTAAATATATATCATCGGGAAGCTTCTCCAATCCGTTCTCAGGGAATTCCGCATGGTAATTCACAACAGCACGGGTAATATCAAATCTCTCATCCTCGTATATTCTGCATGGCTCAATGTCGTCTCTTCTTATTTCAAGCTGTTCGAGTGAATCAACTATCTTGCTGTATCCCGATGCTGCCTTTGCATCTGCAAGAAATGAGTTCGGATTCAAGCCCTTGGTTAATGCAATCATCTTTATCTTCCAATCAATGGTTGCTCTCACCTCTGCAATTAATGGGTTTGCATTCTTGTACTCAAACACCGGCGGGAATTCACTGTTCGTCTGCTTTACTGCAATGGGATGCTTTGGACCAAACCTGACCTTCTTATTTTTCTCTTCAAGCCCTGTATTTGCAAGAAATGGTGTTCCCCAGCTCTGCATTATTATTCCGCCGTTGGTTAAATCTGTGAGAAGGAAGTTCAATTGCTCGTTCACATTTGCCAGGTCGCATTGTCCCGTTCCCCAAAAATCTCCCTGCATTTCCATTCTCATTACTGCAAAGGGGATTACACCATAAGGATTCACCATCTCCCCGTTATTTCCAATCGGAACCTCATCACCATAAATATATTTATCGCCAACCTCAAGAACCTGTCTCATATAATGTTTATCTTTTGTCCAGAAGACCGTATAAAGCTCATCATCACCGTCTTCATTCTTTATGTATTTATCATACGACACCTGTGTAAGCATATACGGGTCATTATCATCTGTGATAACATCAAACAGGTAAGAGGGGAGTACATCATATACAACTTTCCCGTTTCTGAAATTCACACGTGTTAATGATGTATTGAACAGCTTCGAATATCTGTGTGCAATCTTATCGAGTGTATTAACATTTGCCGGCAGGATTGATGATAAATATTTCGTCAGCTTTTCATCCGGCTTACCTGATTTGATGATTGTTCTCTGTGCCGGCTCCTTATACACAATTGCAAGCTGGTTGATTACCTTTTTGGTGATGTTAACATATTCCTTCTGAAATTCATCAACATCATCTTCATCGAAAGTGATACCAAGCACGTCGTTCAGTCTTTTCAATATTTTCAATTCATCCGAGATGTAATAATCATACAATTTTTCCTGCTGCTGTATTCTCAGTAAATTTTCCCGCTCCCTGTGCGAGCTGTAAGTTTTTGTTAATTCTGTATGCATAATAGTTTATAAAGTTTATAAGGTTTATAAAGTTTGTAAAGTTTTTTTACTTCTGTAAATCCTTCGGATCAGTGCCACTTAAGAAGATTGATAATAATTCTTTCTTTAATAACCCAAAGATTTTTGTACTGCCAGTGATTCTCATGAATATTAGGACTCCAGTTCCCCCTTCGAAAGGGGGAACCAGCTTTCTTCAGCAATCTCCAATCTCCAATCTGTAACCTCCAACCTGCAACCTGCAACCATCTTCACCACTGCTTTCCTTCATTCTTTTTCACCGAGTGCTCAAAGTCATTATAATAATCCACTGCTCTGCAGCAATGTGTTCTCAGGTCGTCTTTTTCGCTCAGCTCTTTTCCGTTTTCTTTCCACTCACAGTATTCCCAGTCCTTCACAAGCTCTTTGCAATTTTCCATATCAATAAACTGCCTGCGTTGGTTCATCGAGTTGCACAACTGTCCGTTTGTTGCCGCTATCGAATCCTTCACGGAATTACACGGCTTCAATCTGAACTCTATCCTGCACTTATTCCTGAAATAATTCTCAATTATCTGCCAATCTGAGTAATCCGAATTGCTTGTCTTTTTCTTGCCTGCATAGTCGCCGTAAAATATGAGATGTTTCGGGTACACACTCAGCTTGCACAGGAAATCCTCATCAAGCACTTCGCACATTGCTTTGGTTCCTGTGTATTGATACGAAAGGGATTTAACCCAATACGTAATATCAGCACCGTACTCATTCACACGCTGACCAACAACCCAGCTCATTGGCTTAACCGTTGCATTAAAATCACATGTTACAATTACGGGGAGGTTCTCATTAAGCTCATATCTCTTATTGTTAAGCTCACAAAAGCCGTAGTATGGTTTCTGATTTCCTGTTTCAAAGCTTGCTTCGTACTCACGCTCATAATCGATACGTGAAAGATTTTCCTTAGCCCGCTCAATCTGTCCGGGTGTTAATATATCCTCCGATTTCCAGTGATAAGATGCCCATCCTTTATGCCGCATTTTTCCTTTCAGAAAATCATCGAAGAAATGGTTCTTGCCGAACGGTCTTCCTTCCTTAATGCACCATCCGCCGGTATCATTCAGCATTGGCTCAATGGATTCGTTGTATGATTCCGGGTCGCAGTCCTGGTACTCGGTTATGAGGAAACCGTTGCACCTGTTGCCCTGCACACGCCTGAACTCCTTTAATCCAACCACACGAAGCTCCGTACCATTCCTGAAATATATTTTCAATGCAGTCTCTTCAATTTTTTTAACAGCCCATTTCGGTACAAGAGATTTCAAATCCTTCCACAAAATTTCCTTTGCCTGCATGCGAGTCGGTGCCCCTGCATAGTAGTAGTGATTGTCGTTTCTTAAACACTCACTCATAAGAAATCTTTTACCGAATCTTTCAGTTTTATAACTTCTTCTACCGGCTGCAATAATATAATTAATATACTTATGATGATATAAATCATTATTTAATTGTTCCTGAACAGGATGTTTAATTACTTTTTGAGGAATTGGAAACCACCGTCTGGTTATTAGATATCTATCCCTTAAGTTTGTATCTATATGCATTCTTTCATCCTTTCCGCTGAAAGCTTAAATAATTGTTTAAGATCTTTTTCATTTATATTAGAAGAAGAACTTTCTATTATTTCTTTCCATTCTTCAGGCCGCCTGTTTTTTAACCAGAATATAATTGCTGATAAATCCGGTTGATAATATTTTGTAACAGTTACGCCATTTACAAAATCTTTTAGCTTAAAATATTGAATTTCTTTTTTCTCATATCCAATTGCTTTTCTATATAGAGTTTCTATTACATTTTTGTCTGCTTTATCTCTACCGGCTTTTAATGCTTCAGCAAGTGCTCTATGCGTATTTTTTGCCAGCCATATCTGATGGGGTGTTACTCCTAAAACATTCGCAATTGATTCATCAGTTAATCCATATCCTGCCAGCTTTTCTATCATTTCCAGGTCAGCCGCAACTTCAGATGTGTTTTTTCGTTTTTTTCTTATTATTATTTGTTTCATTGTTTTGCCTTAGAATTAAAACATATAAATAAAAAAAGGGCAAATCATAAGAATTGCAGTAAAACTGCTATCTAATAATTTGCCCTGAGTTCTTCAGTGACAATCCGCACACGCGGAATATTTTATACCGGTATCACACCGGCTTTGCTGCATACCTTAACGAAGGAGGTTGCACATACAAATTTAATACATGAAACCGCTCTTGTCAAATTTTTTGTGAAAATAATTTTATACCCTTTGATTACACGCTCTTTTTTGACAAATATTTTACAATTACCTGATATGTGTATGATAATTACTTTTTGAAACTACTGTAATTTTACAGCAATAAAAGGAGGTAATTCAAATGTTAAACATCATATCAAAAAAGAAATATTCATCATATTTCAATCTTGTAGTTTATTTACTGTTATATGCTTTTGCATTAACTATATACGGGTGTTCTGCATCACAGCTTGAAGAGGATATTGAGAAAGCACAAATAGAAATGAAGCGGCAAGAGCTGGTCACTATGATGCAGAAGACAGGAGTGCTCAGTGATATATTTGCAGCAATGTTAATGATGAGCGGTGGACGTATATTCCGTGGAAGCATGTAATAATTCTTGAAATGATAAGGTTATTTTTAGTTGAATTAAATAATTATAAATTACCTTCTATTTATTTTCAGTATATAAAAATAAAGAATTAAGGTTATAATAAATATTAATTTAAATATAAATCAGCAGCATACCACATAAATAATATATTGTATTGTCGCAGTATATGTTCTGTAAGAATACGTACGGAAAATATTCCGTATTACTCCTAATTTACATTTTCCGGTTTCTATGTATATTATATAAGATTTCCCAACTAAACAGGACAAAGATATGATTGCTATCGGAAACAGATATATTCCTTCAACGTTTATCAGGAACATCGAGCTAATTGGCAATACCGTAGTAGTAACTTTTTTTCTCGGACATAAACTTAAAGTAAATTTCAATACAATCCATGAAGCCAAATTGGAATTTAGTAAAGTTTCGTCAAGATTCAAAAAAATAAGAAAAGCCAACTCGATAGTTAACTGAAACGTTTACAGGTTTAAGAATAGCAATTCCATTCAAGCACGCTATATGTGCCCTGGCATTGTATTGACAATTTTATTATCAGCCCTTAAATAACAATTGTTAACAGAAGTTATTAAGTACCTAGAATAAAATAACGCATCAATGTTATCTTCTTCTCGCAGATTTTCTTAAGTAGTCAGGTAAATAGTAATATTCCAATGCTGCTTCTTCGTAAGTATCAAATTTGATCTTACTCACAAAGTCGGAATTTCTGTAATAGACATGCAATATTGTACCAATCAACTCTAGATGGTCTATTTCAAAAGGGTCAAAATACCTGTCGCCTATATGTAATGTTTTCATGATACAAAATTATTGCTTACAGGTTAAACGGTATATATCATAAAAAGTTTGCAGAATATGGCAAAAAATGAGAAAATTATTAATATTTTTGCCTAAATATTTATTTTTCTTAGTTCCTCAGGAATGGATAAAAATGCAAGTTCTGCGTCTTCTTCCCGGTTAAAACGGAGATGTGTTTTGTGCTTGTAGTCTTTTCTGTATACGATTATTTCTTTTTTCTTAAGCTCAAAAAAATCAATTTCTTCAGAATTAAATAATCTTTCGGCAACTCTTATAATATTATTAACTATCATTAATGTAAATATAATTACAGTATATTGTAAATTAAATCGTTGATTATACGTATTTAATTCTGTAGTAATATTACTCATGCATAAAACAGTTATACATTTTTAATTATTTGATAATTAATAATTTAGTAAATAAATGAAGACAAAATATATCTTTATAATGGAATATTCAAAAATATAAAAACCACATAGTATAGAGGAACAAGTTAAAGATTATCAAAGTTTTGTTGAAAAAACAAAATCATGGGAAATGAAAAGCCGGGTATAACACCATCAAGCAGAAGAGATTTTATAAAACAAAGCACAATAATAATAGCAAGTGCGGCAGCAGGTGAATCATTGATATCATTAAGCGGATGCGGAAAGAAGGAAGAAGAAGTAACAGCTAATGAAGACCTCATGCGTGAACACGGACTGCTTAACAGGGTATTGCTGATATATGATGATATACTAAATAAGATAATGATGAAGGCAGATTTCCCGCCTGAAGCACTGAAAAATGCCGCTGAAATTATTAAGGATTTTATTGAAGATTACCATGAAAGAAATGAAGAGACATATTTATTCCCGAGAATGCAGAGGGAAGGGAAGCTGCTTGACCTGATAACAACCCTAAAATCACAGCATGATGCAGGAAGAACTATCACGCAGTACATACTTGCAAATGCGCAGCTGAGTGTCTTGCAAAATGAAGTATCAGCAAGGGTATTAACCGGTAAAATAAAAAGCTTTGTTAACATGTACCGCCCGCATGAAGCACGCGAAGATACAATACTCTTCCCGGAATTCAGAAAGCTGCTGTCTTCAAATGAATACGATTCACTTGGAGAGGATTTCGAAAAAATTGAACATGAGAAATTCGGAGAAGACGGGTTTGATAAATATCTTGCAAAAGTATTCTTAATAGAAAAACAGCTTGGCATAGAAGATTTAAAGCAATACACACCTGCAGTGTAATATTGTAATGTAGTGTTACAGACATTACAGAAATCTTCTTAAAAATATTATTATGCGGCCTTCTCCAGCTTCTCTTTAAGTTCATAAATATGTCCGGCAGGGGATGGGTGATTAATTGTTTTGCGTCTTTCATATGTTTTAATAAACCAGTCAATCAGTTCAAGCTTAACATCATTAAGAATCTTCTCGGCTTTTAGTGACAGCTCACCGCGTTCTCTCCAGTTTACAACAGCCCGGTCATTGTTCATTTTATTCTGGTATTCGGTTTTGCTTCTTTCAATCTCAATAGCATCCATCTGCTTTTTAAGAAAATCAAATGTTTTCATTTTATCTTCATGGTTAAGAAGTCCGACACCGGTAAGCTCCAGGCTTGCCCTGTTCATTAATTCAAAGTTCAGTTCACACATCACCTTGAATGCCTTATTAAATTCCTGCCAGCTTATGCCCATAGCTTTTTCACGGTTCTTTTTCCATGCAGCAACAAGGTCGCCTGCTGCAAGCCTTGTATGTCCTTTTTTGGGAAGTGACTTAGCCAGGTGAATCATCTCGAGCACATCATTTACGCTGTAACCTTCCTCACTCCAGAAATCAAACAACGCATCAAAATTATAATCGCTCTTTTCTTCACATCTCAGTGAAAGAAGCTTATCAAACTCTTCATGAATTTTTTGCTTATCGTCATTGAAAAGCTGTGTTTCTTTGTAAATAACTTTCAGTTGTTTCGATGATAAATTGGCTTCTCTGCCATTCCTTTTAATCGTTACCTGATTAGCTGTTTTAACCGTTTCCATATTTGTATAAAATTAGTATTTAATAAAAATTGTTAATTATACTTGTCATTCCGCTCTGTTGCATTCCCGAGTTTTTTTTGTCATTCCCACGAAAGCGGGAATCCCTGAGATGATACGGACAATTCATTTCATTAATAGAATGTCCCGGAGACTCTCTACAAACTCTACGAACTCAAAGAACTTAATAAGCTTATATGGCTCGTTCTTTATTCTTTTTCTTAAAAACTTTTGTTATAGTATGCTCAATAGTTTTAACTTCATGGTCCACAATGTTGATAAATATTTTCCCGTATCCTGTATCGTTAATTATTTGTTTAATACGCTGAAGCACATCTTCAGTGACTTTATTATCCCGGGCAGTGTTTAATAAACTCATTGTTATAATTATTTAATATTTCATAAAAAAATTCATGGCTGATTTAATTAAATAAATTATTTGGAATTGGAAAAATATTCAGGATAACCAGGTCACATTCCCCAAACCAACCTGACAGCATTGATGGAAGTCCGGCTTGTTCTGGCTTTAATTCCGGTCAATTGCCTGAAATAAGCAGGAGACCACTTACTGCTGCATAATTTGATGTGTTTATACCTGATATTGTTTTGCTCGCAATATCCGGATATCAGAATAGCATCACGCTTTGCAGAAATATAAGAGTTAGAATTCCGCCGAATAACATTTGAATCAATATTGCTGTCTTTATTTAAAAGAACATTTTTTGGTGCAGGTGCTTCCATAATCACCATTAAGTCGCTGCATCTTTTTGAGTAATTACTGATGTTTGAAATGCATTGCCAGAAATCAACAGAAAAAACAGATTCCAGCTTTCGTTTATCGCTGTTCCATACAGCGAAACCGGTATCGTCACCGGTGTCAATTCCTATGTAAAGCATCTTTGTAAAAAAACTTTTTTATGCGATCAGGAAAAGCAGCATTCGCTTAATAAGTAAAATATTTTTGTAAGAACAATAATTTTAAATTTGTAATTTGCAATCTGCAATCTGCAATCTGCAATCTGCAATCTGCAATCTGCAATCACTTATCATCAATTCAGATACACAGTATATTCCGCATAATAATTAAACGATGCCTTTGATCTCTGAACATGATATTGTGCAACAGCATTTATCCAGTCTTCTAAGCCCGCTGCAAACATTGAACAACCTCCTTTGCCCATAAATGTTGATTATCAAGTAACCACTTTATAATATGATTGTCGTTAATATCATTCAGATCAGGCTCAACGTATTCATCGGTATCTTCCGATTCAATATTTCCGTTAACGAAGTATTCTTTTGTAACCTTTACCTTATCCACATATTGAAGCATATAGAGAGGTGAGAACTCAGTTACAATCAGCATTTCATCATGTACCCGGAAGATAATATAACGCTCATCCCTGGGTTTTAATCTTGGCAGTTTGCTGCGTTCATGAATAAGAAAGCTGTACACTATCAATTCAATATCATCTTCAGTAACATTTCTTAATTCAATATCATTTTCAGAAATTTTACCCCTGATTGAAGAATTGGGTACGGCAATATTTTTAGATATCAAATTAATATCCATAATTTTACTTAATAAATGCTCCTTTTTATTTCTTAACTTAATCATTTTCAATTACTCATTTGTTTAATTACTGTGTATTATTGATTAACACAATCGTATAATTCCCGACACTGCAAATATAATACAGTTGGGAAGATTTGTCAATACCCAAATTATACAAATGAGTAAAAATATTTAAATATATGTTATTTTCGCAATAAAAATATTTTAGGGGAAATATTTATCCCTATAGCTGTAACATATGTTAAGGGATAAAAAATGCAGAAAAAAGAGACAAATAAAGAGCGTAATTTGATTGATTTATATGAGATAGGAGAGACAATGTGAAATTGAAATACGACAAAAATAAAAGGAAATTATTCTTAACCGGGTTAACAGAGCTTCTGCTTAAATAAACATATACTTGCGTTTTCAGAAAAGATATATTAAATTAGTACCCTAAAGGGTATTAAAATAAGAAAATGAATGTAATTTCTAAATTTATTAGAAAACAAAGAAAAAGTTTTGAATTAACACAAGTTGAATTATCCAAAAAAGCTGGGGTTGGAATACGGTTTATTAAAGAGTTAGAAAGTGGAAAGAAAACTTTAAGAATTGATAAAGTTAATCAGGTACTCTATTTGTTTGGACATCAATTAGTACCAGGAAAAATTAATAATTCTGTTAACCATGATAGATAGAAAAGGAAAAGTATATTTTCGAAATATATTTGCTGGAATAGTATTGCAAGACGAAGATGGATTTTCTTTTACCTATGATTTTAATTATTTAAAAGAAAAAAATCCACCTATCAGTCTAACATTACCACTTAGAAAAGAAGCATATAGTAACAATCATTTCCTTCCTTTTTTTGATGGTCTATTGCCTGAAGGAGACTTATTAAAAAAAGCTTCACATAGCTGGAAAGTCCCAGATCGTGATTTAATGAAATTATTATTATCTGTTTGTAAAGATAGTATAGGAGCAGTTCATATTGAAAGAATAGAAAGTGAAGCATAATGAATAATTTATCAAAATGTTTATTATGTTATAAACCTATAAATGATATTAGGTCTTTTATTGAAGATGCTCATGTTAAATGTTGCAATAAACTTTTCGGAAAAAATTTCTACCCAAAATTTGAATATCAATTTAATGATATTGTAAATTTATCAAATGTAAACATTAAGTCTGGTATTTCTATACCAGGTGTTCAACCAAAAGTCTTATTGCATATAGAGAATAAATCATTAGTTCCAAGTATCGAATTGAGTGAGTTTATTTTGAAACCGCCTCAAGCTTTATACCCACAGATTGTAGAGCTTGAAGATATAACTATGCATCTTGCATCTTTATGTAAAATTAAAACAGCTGAACATGGACTTTTAAGATTAAAATCTGGGGAGCTTGTATATTTGACCAGAAGATTTGATAGATACAAAGGAAAAAAAATTGCTGTAGAAGACCTTTGTCAATTAAGTGAAACATATACAGAAAATAAATATCATACTTCAATGGAAAAAATTGGAAAAACCATTTTGAAATATTCAGATTTTCCGGGAATTGATATATTACTATATTTTGAAAGAACAATTTTCTTTTTTCTTACTGGGAACGCAGATATGTATCCTAAGAATTTTTCTCTTATAACTGAAATACCTGGTCAAATTAAACTATCACCCGCATATGATTTACTTCCTTCAAAACTAGTGATTCCGGAAGATAAAGAAGAAATGGCTTTATCATTAAATGATAAGAAAAGCAATTTCACCAAAAATGATTTTATAACATTCGCACGTAATCTTGGAATTAATGATAAGGTAATTACTAATACTTTTGATGAATTCAAAAAATATGTACCATTAATGTTAGATTTTTTAGATAAAGGATTTTTATCTGAATACATGGTAAAAGAATATAAAAAACTTATTGAAGAGCGTGCAAACAGGTTAAATCTTTAGCAATTTTTGTAATCGGATAAATCTGAATTGTATTCAATCTTTACGTAACTCTAAGAACTCTAAGAACTCTAAGAACTCTAAGAACTCTAAGAACTCTAAGAACTCTAAGAACTCTAAGAACTATAAGAACTCTAAGAACTATAAGAACTCTAAGAACTATAAGAACTCTAAGAACTCTATTTTCTTCATTTTTCTTGAACTTCCTCTTGTGTTCTTTTGTTTAATATATTATATTTGTAAGTAATACTATTGTTTAATTATGGAATTACTATAAAAATAAGATTTTTAATAATTTATAAAATAATAATATGGAAAGAGAAGTCTTCGGAAACAGGTTAAAAGATGTTGCTGATAAGCACTTAGGGGGAATCCAGGGGCTTTCTAAGCTGTGGGATATGAAAGTGCAGGCGATTTACAAGTATATAAACGGGCAGAGACTGCCCGGAACTGAGTTGCTTGAAAAATTGCAGGATTATGTTAATATCAACTGGCTTATCTCAGGTGATGGGAATATGCTGCCTGATGAACCCATATTTGCCGATAAATCCAGAAGCAGGATTATCCCGATACTTTCTGAAGTACCGTGCGGAGTGCCTGCTATTCAGTTCATATCAAATGCAAATAAATACATCGAGGTGTTTGATATAAAACATTTGCTCAATCCGTTCGCAGTATCGGCACAGGGAATGAGCATGGCACAAACCATAATGCCGGGTGATGTATTAATATGCCACCAGGCAACCGGTCCCGTGAAGGAGCATTCCGTCGTTCTTGTTTCATACAAAAGCTCACCCGATACAACTATGGGATTGATAAAAAGAATGATGTATAAGAAGGACGGGGATTTCATTTTCTATTCCGATAACTCAAGAAACTTTCCTCCAATTGAAGTAAAGAAGGAAGATATATTTGCGCTCTTCCCGGTGTATAATAAGTTTTTAAGAAGTCTTAAGTAGTTGCAGGTTGAAAGTTGAAAGTTGGGAATTGAAGGTTGGAAATATTTTATTAGTTGAAAATTACATTGAATCGAAAAACAAGTTCTCTTTATTAGGGGTTAGGGGGAATAGCATTATTAATATACACATCATATTTACAATTGTTCGGAGTTTTTTGATTTACAGTGGAACTGATTCCCCCTTTCGAAGGGGGCTAGGGGGATGATAACTGCAATTAACAGATGAATAAAGATCATTACAATAATTACTATAATAAATACCTTCGGGAATATGCAAAAGAAAACAGACGGAATTCTACTTTCGCTGAATTTTTACTTTGGAATGAAATATTAAAAGGAAGAAAACTTGGATACCAATTTCACAGACAACGATCAATCTTGGGTTACATAGGCGATTTTTTTTGTAAAGAGTTGATGTTATTTATAGAGACTGATGGTGCTACTCATGAATGGGAGGAAACAAAACTAAAAGATAAGAAAAAAGAAACAGAATTAATCGCAAAGGGATATACTTTATTAAGATTTAAAGATACCGATGTAGCAGCAGATATAGATGCAACAAGAAAGACTATAGAAGTATGGATTGAAGAATATGAGAAAAAACATCCTCAAGTATTAAATAACAAATACCGGAGTAAAAGAAAATTTCCGGCTTACCTGAAAAAATCATCCCCCTAACCCCCTTCGAAAGGGGGAACCAGTTCTCCCAAGCATGTAATTCTCCATTCAATAAAAAAATTCTTTTATAATTTTTGAGCTCGCAATTTTAATGAATAAGCATTTTCAAGCTAGCAATTAAAAAGTATATTCAATTTTCGGGATTGCAATTAAAGATTTTTCTGACCCCGCTCCAACTCAAGCAGCCATTGCTTTCTCCACAAGCCGCCGCCATAGCCGCCAAGCTTGCCGCCTTTGTTTACAACCCTGTGGCAGGGGATAATTATTCCTAACCTGTTCATGCCGTTTGCAGTACCAACAGCTCTGCATGCTCCATGATGTCCCGTTCTGTCGGCAAGTTCTTCATATGAGATGGTTGTTCCGTATGGGATTTTTTGTAATTCATTCCACACCTTTTGCTGAAATTCCGTACCCGGATAAGCCAGCGGCACTTTGAATCTCTCCAGCTTACCTTCAAAATATGCCTTGAACTCAAGCTTTGCCTGCTCGATGTGTTTATTGCTTCCCGGAACAATTGCTGCCTTAAAGTATTTGCGTAAAGTTTTTACCTGGTACTCAAGCATTCTCCTGTCGGTAAATTCTGACATGCACAATCCTTCTGAAGTTGCCGCTAGTATTATATGTCCAAGCGGAGTATCAATCAGTGATGTAACGATGCAGTCCTTATCCTTCGATTTCCCCGGGGGAGCACCAAACAATTTAGTGAACGCATCCCTGAAACCGCTGTGTGATTCGTACCCATTTGTAAAAACCACATCATCAATTTTTTCACCTTCACGTATCTGGGCAAGTGATTCACCAAGCCGCCTGCTTCTGCAGTAAGCATGAAATGTCAGTCCGTAATTTTTCAGGAAATATCTTCTTGCACGTGCAGGTTCAATTCCCAGCTCACGGATATCGTAATCATGAATCTTCCGGTTTCCGGTACTATCAACCAATGCAAAGAGCTTATCAACCCACTCCGGCTGAGAGCCGTTTTGCTCAAGCGGCTTGCATCGTTTGCAGGGACGGTAACCGGCAAATAAAGCTTCCTTTGCAGCACCATAGAACTCGATGTTCTTTTCCAGCGGCTTGCGTGCTGAACACGAGGGCTTGCAAAATATGCTGGTTGATTTTACCGCTACATAAAAAATGCCATCATAAGTAGAATCCTTGCTGTAAACTGCTTTTGTCATTTCTGCCTGAGAAGGCAATGTGCTTAGAGTAACGTTCATATTTTAATAATTTAATTATAACAAATATATAAGCATTGATAATGCAATTCCACCGAAAAATGAACAGGGAATTAATATCACATTCCCGCCTGACTGCCACCGGCAGGCGAAAACGGGGGGTACCCCTTGGATCATCACAGACAGATACGCTTGATTTATGCGCAAATCCCAAGACACAAACATCATTTTCAGTCCTGATGAAAGTGGCTGTTTTGAAAAGAATTTCAAACATTTGATTTGTTTTTAAAAAAATCATAACATATTTAGACCTGCAAACTGCCTAATAATGTCTTTGTTATTACTAAACTTAGATAGTATTTTGAATATGAAATCCAAAATTAGAAAATTGAATTAATCAAATATGAAGATTAATAAAATTGTTTCCATTGTTTTTCTGATAATAATTAATAATATATATTCACAGGTAACACAGGAGTGGGTTTATACTCATCCTAACTTGAATTGTGTTTTAAATATATCAAAACTAATGGATGTAGATGAGGAGGGAAATATATTTATTACAAGTAGAATTGTTAATATTAAAGATAATTCTAGTCCTTATTCGGGAAAAATAAAAGTTATTAAATTATCAAATACAGGTGACAGTATTTGGATAAGAACATTTTTGGGGAATGATAGCAATATGTCAAGTGAACCCACTTCAATAGCAGTAGATTATGAAGGAAATATATACATAGCAGGGGGATTTTACGAAACTTCTGTATGGGGATTTAGCGACTTTTTGTTAGTAAAATATGATTCAAGTGGTAATTTACTTTGGTATAGAACATATAATGGTTCTGCAAATCATAGTGATTTTGCAACATCTATGGTTTTTGATAAATTTAATAATATCATTATTACAGGACCTAGTTTAGAAAATGGATACGATTATTGTACAATTAAATATTTACCGAATGGTGATACAGCATGGGTAAGAAGATATAATGGTCCAGGTAATTTCGATGATTTTTCTTATTCGGTATCTATTGATTCACATAATAATATATATGTTACTGGCGAGAGTTGCGGTCAAAATTATTATTCGTATGATTTTGCAACCCTTAAATACAACCAAACTGGCGATTTAATTTGGATAAATAGATATAATGGTATTATGAATTATGATGACCAAGCATTTTGTGTCATTAATGATAATTGTGATAACGTATATGTAACAGGAACTTCAGTAGAATATCTTTATATATCTGCTACAATAAAATATGATTCAAGCGGAAATGTTAAATGGATATGTAAATCTCCCTGTTCTTCATATTTTATAGATATTGATAGTTCGAAAAATTTATATATTGCTGGTGGTACAAATGGCAGTAATAATAATGAGGATTTTTGTACTGTTAAAATTGATACTGCAGGTAACGTTAAATGGCTAAATACTTATAATAGTATTTATAATGATGATGAAGAAGCATATTCATTATATGTGAACAATACAGGAGATGTATATGTAACCGGATGGAGTATTTATGACCATATGAATGAATTTATTGAGGCAGTAACAATAAAATATAATACAAATGGAAATCAGCAATGGATAAAGTTTTTTAGAAACGGTGACACAAGTTATAATTCAAGCAAAAAAATAATTGCCAGAAATAATAAGATAAATGTAGCGGGTTTTACAAATGTGGGTATGTTTGCTATTCAATATTCAGAATTAATTGGTATTAATCCAATATCTAATCAGGTATCAGTTAAATATTCTCTCAGCCAAAACTATCCCAATCCATTCAATCCATCAACAAAGATCCGCTTTTCAATTCCCCCTTATCAAGGGGGCAAGGGGGATGGGCTTGTGAAGCTTGCAATATTTGATATCCTCGGAAGAGAAATAACTGCACTTGTTAATGATAAATTAAAACCCGGCACATATGAAGTTGAATGGAATGGAAGTGATTATCCAAGCGGTATATATTTTTACAGATTGATTTCTGATGAGGAAGTGATTAATACGAAGAAATTAATTTTATTGAAATGATTACAGTGATTCATTCTATTCACTGATATCGTCTATCAGGGATTTTTTGATTGATTAAAGTAGAATTGAGAAATGAATTAGAGCTCAAATCTCAAGTAGAGATTGGGGATTTCTGGTTTGAAATTAACATATATATTTTATATTATAAGATACTGATTTTACACATATTGCATTGTTGATTTTCGTTTAATTTTATTTTCCCCTAAAAATTATATTGACAGCAATGAAAACTCAAAACCTCATCGAAAAATCTAAACTCCTTTTTACAATTCTTATGGTAGTATTAATCTCAATCATAAGTAATTCGTATTCTCAGGTAACAGAGGAATGGTTGAGTATTTATAATGGACCGGGAAATAGTACAGATGCTTGTACTTCTATTACTAATTATGGAAATTATATCTATGTTTGCGGATATAGTTACGGTGACTCTTCTGAATTAGACATATGTACGATAAAATATAGCTTGTCAGGTGTTCAACAATGGGTTAAAAGGTATGATGGAGCATATAATGCAAATGATAAGGCATATGCTGTAACTGCAGATAAATCAGGCAATATTTATATAACGGGATATATATCTCATTCAACTACTAGTCCATATTACAGGGATATTGTTTTATTAAAATACGATTCATCTGGTGTTCAACAATGGGTAAAAACATACAATGGGCCTACTAATGCAAATGATATCGGAAGTTCGGTTATAACTGATAATTCCGGTAACATATATGTTTCCGGTTATATTGGTGACAGCGAAACATCAGGTACGGATATTATTTTAATTAAATATAATTCATTTGGTGATCTGCTTTGGTCAAGAACGTACAACGGATCAGGTAATCAAGATGATGATATACTTGGAATAACTATAGATAAATTAAATAATGTTATAATAACAGGATATGCAAACATAAGCGGTTATTTACACTTGATGGATTATATAACAATTAAATATGACAGTTCAGGAGTTATGCAATGGACAAATTTATATAATGGACCGGATTACTACCAGGATTTTGCCACAGATGTTATTACAGATAGTAATAATAATGTTTACGTAACTGGAGCTAGCCACCAAACAACTAATGCTTATTATGATTTTGTAACAATAAAATATAATTCATCAGGTGTTCAACAATGGGTACAGGTGTTCGATAATTCTATTCACAGAGATGATATAGCCAGCAAAATATTGCTTGATGCTAATTATAATATATATGTTACAGGTAACTGCTGGAATCCAAATAATGGAGATATAGGAATTGTGAAATATAAGTCATCCGGTGCTCAGGAATGGGCAGTAATTTACAATGGAGTAGGAAATAATGAAGATAGAGTAAATGCGATGTCTTTAGATAATTCTGGTTACATATATTTGGCAGGTGAAAGTAAAACATATTCAGGTTCGTATAATGATTTATTTTTAATTAAATATAATCCCTCTGGTGATACACAGTGGAGCAAAAGTTATAATGGTTCAGCAAATTTAGGTGATGCTGCATCGGGAATTTTTGTAGATAATTTATGTAATGTTTATGTTACCGGACAAGTTCGTAACACTGGTACAAGCTATGATTTTATTACAATAAAATATTCTGAATTGACAGGAATACATCAATCTTCTGCTGAAATTCCGGAACTATTTTTATTGTATCAAAACTATCCCAATCCATTTAACCCATCAACAAAGATAAAGTTTGGAATACCGTCAAACGTGATAGGTGAAATGTCAAACGTGGAGATTGTAATTTATGATGTAATTGGAAAAGAAATATCTACTATTGTAAATGAACAATTAAACCCCGGTACTTATGAAATTGAATGGAATGCAAGTAATTCTCCAAGCGGAGTGTATTTCTATCAACTCATTACAGATGGAAACATAATTGGTACGAAGCGGATGGTTTTGCTCAAATAGTGAAATAGTGAATCTGTTATCAAATTTCCTCTTGTAAAAGTATATTTTTTCAAATAGTTTTCTTGATTATGAAAAACAAATTACTATTGGTTTTATTTCTTCTATCTGCAATATTTAGCGGTTGTTCAAAGTCGGATAAAAATAACGAACCATGGACAAAAGACCAGTTAATGGAGCCGTCAGTACCTGCATCTATTATTAATGACCCGTCAAAAAAACAACCTATCATTCTGGATATAGGCAGCTTTGGTGGAGTAAGAAACTCTGTCAGGATTGGTCCGGCAATGAATCAATCTAATCTTAATAAACTTAAAGAAACAGCCGGTAAATATGCTAAGGATGCAGATATTGTAATATACTGCGGCTGTTGTCCGTTTAAAGATTGTCCGAATATCCGACCGGCATTCAGCTTGCTTAAGGAAATGGATTATTCAAATGTAAAGCTATTAAATCTTCCGCGTAACTTAAAAACTGACTGGGCTGATAAGGGTTATCCTATGGATAGATGACACTGAACAAAAGCATGTGCATCAATTTCCTGCTTTCATTAACTCTATTATCGGTTTGTTCATTATTTTGCTTTTTGCCCACATAATGAAATTAAAATTACCCATTGTAATTTTGCTTTGAATTTTATCTGCAGATTTTTCCAGATTTAATAATAATTCTTCGTAAATTTCTTTATACTCGTTTTCCTGTGCACGGAGCATTTTTCTTAAAAATTCTATAATTGCAGTCTCAACATCAAATAACGATTTACGGTTATTCAAAAACCTGTAAGTGGATTCAACTGTATTTTCAAGCAGGATAAAGTTTCCAAGCTCAAAATGTATTAACAACTGGAATAATTTCGAAAAGTCATATAAGTCCTGTTTAAATGCCGGGGGTACTTCATTAATCATGCAATTAATCATCCTCAATGCATTTTCGAAATTTCTGTCTATAAACCAGAACTTTGCTGTATTGATTAGCAATACAACCCTAAGAGCAAGAGGTATTTCAGAAGAATATTTGGATAGAAGCTCTTCAATTTTTTTTGCAGTTACTCTTCCTTTATGCATACCGCAATTATTTGTGGAGATAATTATCTCAGCATAGCAAATATTTGAAAGCAGCATTATTTCCATATCAAGAGGTATCTTGCTCTTTATATTTCGTTTAAGCTCATTGATTTTTTTCAGTGCATACGCTTCGTTATTACGGTCTTTAAGTATATTTGAAAACAAAAGGTAATTTATAAGCGTTTGAATATAAGTCCTGATAATAGATGGAATCATGAATTTGTAATCCTGGACAAGGTCAATTTCCTTCTTAAGGTAATAATGAACTTTTTTAATTTCTTCTTTTGCAAACTGTTCAAAAAGATGAATGTGAAGAATAAATTTTTTTGAAGTAAAATCTTTCAGCTTATCATATTCTTTTAATACCGGGTCAGACATAATCTTTTTGATTTCTTTTTCTTTAACTCTATAATCACCTTTAAACTCAACATGCAAAACCATATCATCAGATAACCAGGATAATTTCAGCTGCTTCTCAAGTGATTTTAAAATCAAAAGCTCCTCATTATATAATTTCATCCTGGAATCATAAGTATGCTTATCAGGCATAGACATTATTATTGATCTTTCCATTGCAAGTATTTCAAGTAATGATTTTGACTTTTCGAACTTAGCTGCTATAGCCTTAGCCTTTTTAAGATATTTTAAGGCTTCCTTATGCATTGCCTTTCTGATAAGTATGCTTGAGTTCTGTATTAGTTCATTAATTTTTAAGTCAATTGTTTCGTACGTTGAATTGCTAAAAAGACTTTTGAGAATGAGATTATAAAGGTAGTTTTTGTAAACAGGAAGCTGTTTAGTGAAAGAAACATGCTTAAGTTTTCTGCAAAGTAACTCCTCGTCGTAAGAATTCATATTATCAACAGCATCAAAAAGAATGATATAATTATTCTTTTCCCCGGGAGTGTTCCTGGCTGCAAATTTTTTAAAATACCCTTTTTCTAATGGTGTTAAAGATTTTACCAGCCTGAAAAGATCATCACTTACTGTTTTCAAAGTGAATTATTTTATGTTCGGAGTTTTATTTAAATTTTGCATAAAAATATTGATAAATAATGATTTAAACAATATTTTTTAGGCATCCATATGACTTCCGGCGTTTAATATAAGAAAGAATTTGTTTTTGCAGCCCTGATTTTTAAGCATAAATTTGTAAAGAAATCTGAATAATGCAGGAAATAATAAATAAATTAATTCAGGAATTAATTAAGAAATCCAGCTTTGGTTTGATTATAAAAAAAACTACCGGTGATAAAAAAAACAAATCAAAGAATCGGAAAAAAATAAAACTAAAATCTATTTACAAATTTAAATAACGAAAAAATGAAAAAATATATTATCACATTATTAATTTTAGTTACTCCTTATCTTGTGAATGCACAAACATCAAAAACTGATATGAAGGGAAAAATCGGAATTTCACTTTATGGCGGTGTAAACATTCCGGTAAACGGTGATTATTCTTCAACCATAAAAACAACTGATTATTTTAAAGTCGGTTCCCAGTTCGGTCTTGGTGTTAGTTATTTCTTCACAAAAGGTTTTGGTGTTGAAGGAACATTTTCAGGCGGTTACAATACACACCGTGCTATATACAAACCTGTTGGCACAGAACCAATGTGGATTAATGCTTCAGCTTCAATAAATGCAATCTATAATTTTAGGCACATGTTCCGTAACCCGGTTGTATCACCATTTGTAAGAGTTGGTGCAGGTTCTTATAATTGGGAACAATTTGAAGACGGGCTTTTTGAAGGAAACATCAACAAAGAAACGAAAAATCACAGCAATAGTTCATGCGGATTTAATGTTGGTGCAGGTGCAGAATATACTGCGAAGAAGAATTTTACTATAGGATTGTTTCTTGATTATAATGTGTTTTATCCGAAATATGAAGACCAAATTACAAATGAGAGTACAACGGCAGACGACTATACAGCAATTGGATTTCTAACACCGCAGATTAAAGTCAGTTATTATTTTCCAACAAGGAAATAAAGGAAGAACTCAATAAGGCATTGAATTTTGCTACACTAAATTACCTCTAATCCCGAGCCGGAATTTGGCATGATTCCGGCTCGGGTATTTTAAAATAAAATGCAGTTTCATTTCAGTTAAAAATATCAGAAAGAGCAGCCATGAATATTAAATTTATAAAAACCAACAGAGAATATAAAATTGCTTTAAATAGAATTGAAGAGCTTTGGGGAGGATTTTATAAAACAAAACCTGAAGCAAATGAGTTAGAAACTCTTCTGACATTGGTTGAAAAATATGAAGAAGAGCATTACCGGTTATTACAAAATTTTCAGATAGCATAATTACTTATTTTCCTCCTTCTCAAATACCACTTGAGGAGGAGGGTGTAATATCAATCAAACTCTGAACTGCACTCCGAGCTGCACTCCGATAAACAAGAATGTAAAGAATGATAAGAAGTATATAGAATTTTATTCTTAAGCGGTTTTATAGATAAGGATATAAACAATGTAATCTTTGTCTCATTTTTCACTTGAATAACCTCTTGTAATGAGTTAAGTTAATTTATCTTCTTACTTTGTTTTATAAACTCTTTTTAAATAAAGAGATGAAAAAAATAAACACACTTCTTATATTCCTGCTGGTAACTGCTGAGATAATACTGCTTAATGGAAATACTTATACCCAGGTAAATCAGGAATGGGTAGCTACTTATTACGGACCCGGGAATTGGAATGATGTACCTCATAAAATATTAGTTGATGGAAGTAATAATGTCTTTGTTTCGGGGAATAGTTTTGGCTACGGTACTTACAGTGATTTTACCCTTATGAAATATAATTCATCAGGAATTGAGCAATGGATTAATAGGTATAATGGATCTCAAAATACTAATGATTATTGTAACAATATGCTGTTTGATAAATCCGGTTTTATTTATTTAATTGGAGCAACAAACTCAAGTTATAATTATTCGGATTTGACACTTATTAAATATAACTCTTCAGGAGTTCAGCAATGGATTGCTTCCTATCCTTACACAACAGGTAAAACTATTTGTTTGGATTCATCAAATTACATATATGCCGCAGGTAATATTTATTACGAAAATGTACGTGACTCAAATAATATTATTTTGATAAAGTACAATATTTCAGGTATTCCAATGTGGGCGAAGATATTTAATTCAATTAACAACAAAGAAGATTATGTTATCTCAATAGGTGTTGATGATTCTTCAAATATATATATGTCTGGACATTGCCGTGCTGGACAATATGAGAAATATGATATTTTTTTAGTAAAATATGATTCTTCAGGTGCACAAAAATGGGTAAAATATTTTGATAGAAATAATAATATCGATGCCGTAAACGCTATGGTACTAGGGAAGGATGCAATATATATAGTTGGAGAAAGTTATGGTACTTATAGTTTTGGGGATGCAATTGTGATGAAATATAATTCAACGGGAACCCTTGAATGGTATAAACTATATGCAGGAAATTCTAATTATAATAGGGATGTCGCAATTGATTGCAGGGTAGGGAAAAATGGATCATTGTATGTGACAGGATGGGTTACTAATCCTTCAACTTCAACCGATTTTTATACAATCAAATACAACCAATATGGAGATTCATTATGGATAAGACAGTTTAATGGTCCGGTTAATGGGTATGATGGTGCTATGATTATGACTTTGGACAGTAATGATAATGTTTATACTGCCGGATCAATACAAGATACAGGTTCAATCACAAATAACTATAATTATGAAACAATAAAATATGATTCCCTGGGCAATTTAAAGTGGAATATTTCTTATACAAGTATTGCAAATTATGAAGACCATATTTATAGTATATGTGTTAAAGATAATAATGTGTATGTGACCGGTAATAGTTACAATAGATGGGCAACAATAAAGTACTCCCAGCAAGTTGGTATTCAACCTATTTCAATTGAAATTCCTGAACAATACAGTTTATATCAAAACTATCCCAATCCATTCAATCCTTCAACAAAGATAAAGTTTGACATAGGAACCCCCCTGCCCCCCTTTAGTAAAGGGGGGATAGTTACCCTGAAAATCTTCGATGTAATAGGAAGAGAAATTTCAACTCTTGTAAATGAACAATTAAATTCCGGTACTTATGAAGTTGAATGGAATGCTTCAAATTATCCAAGCGGTGTGTATTTTTATAGATTAATTTCTGATGGTGTAACGATTGATACAAAGAAATTAATTTTGTTAAAATGATTTCCATAATTCATTCAATTCCCTGATATGTGTCGTACGCTTTTGCAAGAAGTTAATCTTACATTTCTATTTTTACTGTATTTATCAAAATAATTATGTATTTTTTGTTAAGTTAATGACAAAATGCTAATTCGCTTCATACTAAACCGTCTCTTTAGAAATTTTAATATTACGCTATCCTTATTATTTCTTATCATAATTTTAGTAAACTCAAGCTGCAGCTTTAACAAGGACTATGATGAATTAGCAAATGATGAATTGATGAAAGAAAACTATGATAAAGCACTTTTTTATGTTAATAAGGCAATAGATAAAGATTCAAATAATGCAGCTGCATATAATGTCCGTGGAAATGTTTATTTGAAATTGAAAGAGTTTGATAAATCGATGAGAGATTATTCAAAAGCAATTGAATTAAATCCGGATAATTACCGCTATTATTTTAACCGCGCATTGGTATATATGAACAAAGAGAATTATGAACACGCGATTAATGATTTCAATTCGTGTTTAGACAGGAATAGTGATTTTGCAAAAGGATATTGCTACAGGGGCCGTGCTTATAAACATTTCATTAGAACGTCATATGATGATGATACCCTGAAGAATAATATATTTCAAAATTTCGATAAGGCAGTGGAATTGGATAAAGAATATACAGATGCATACATGTGGCGTGGAATTTCTTATATGGATTACAAAGAATATGACAATGCGTTGAAGGATTTTAAAATTGCAGTACAATTAGAATCCGGCAACCCGGCTATTCATTACCGATTAGCTTCTGCATATTTTAATTTGAAAGAACTTGATAGTGCATTGGCAGAATGTAACACTGCAATAAGTTTAAATAATAAATATGGAAAAGCTTTCGGTTTAAGAAGTGAAATTTATTCAGCCTTAGGTGATAAGATAAATTCTAAATCAGATTCTCTTCATGCAATTGAGTATGGAGTAAAAGTTGTTGAAGAATAGTCATTTTTATTTAAAAAGCTCATGAAACAATTAAGAATATTTGTTGTTATTTTTCTGTTCATACCGGTATTCATATTCCTATTAACCGGTTCAGGCTGTAAAAATATAAAAGGAGAAAGATATAAAGACCTAGCACGGAATGAATATAAAAAGGATAATAAAATGAAGGCGCTTGAATATATAAATAAATCAATTGAAATGAATCCCAAAGATGCATCGTCATATAATATCCGCGGCAACATATATGTAGAAATGTATGAAGAAGAAAAGGCATTAATAGATTATAATAAATCGATTGAATTAGACCAAAAGCACTGGCGTTATTATTCTGACCGCGGCGGTTTGTATTTTAATCAGAAAAAATTCAAGGAATCTATTGATGATTTTACGACATCCATTAAACTCAAATCAGACATTGCCCATTCCTATTATTTCAGGGGAATGTCTTATTATTTGGCAGAACCGGATATATATAAGGATACGGCAAGAACAAATAAAGCATTGTATGATTTACAAAAAGTAACTGAGCTTGATAGTGTATATTGGGAAGCATACAACGCACTCGGTAACCTGTACCTGGACCTGATGAAACCTGATTTGGCTATAAAAGAATTTAAGACAGCAGCAAGTATAAAACCTGATGACCCACTTATCCATTTCCGTATAGGACTCGCTTATTATTTGAGCAATGATTATGTGAATGCGATGCCAGAAGTTGATAAAGCCATTGAACTGAATAGAAAATACAGTAAAGCATTTAAATTAAGGGGTTGGATATTTTCTAAAACAGGAGATAAAAAGAGTGCGAAAATTGATTCGGTTACAGCAGCTAAGCTTGATGAAGCAGAAGAGTGATATCAATAGTCGCTTTAAAAAAATATATTTCACAGTTATGTATTGCAATTCCGAATTTGCTGATTATATACTGTATTTTGCATATCACTGATTTTTATGAACTAACAAAAATCCTCTAACTGATAATTTCATAATAGGTTACAGACTTTTTTCGTTAAAAACTTGACAAACGCAATTTCATGTTGTATGTTTGTACGTTGATGATTTAGTTATTGTTCTTATAGTTTCGTTCAACAAAATTAAGGCGCTGTAATAACGCCTTCGAGACTTGTCACCAAAGAACTTGGGGCAAATTCTTCATAGATTATTTTTTAGTCTATGTTGGGTTTGCTCTTTTTTTTTGTACTATACCCAAGTTTTATTAACTCAAAACCTCACCCTTAGCCCCTCTACTGAGAAAAGAGGAGTAAAAAATGTGAGAGCTATAATTTTAAATAATAAAAAATATATTATTCAACCACATGTTAAAACCATTCACAATACTTATCGCAGATGATAACTCCACAGGCGGCGGAAGCGGCTATCAGGATGATATACAGCAGGAATTGGAAAAGATTAAAACAGAGCTTGATGATACAAAGCAAAAGCTGATTGAAGCAGAGACATGGAAGAAAAAATACGAAGAGATTGAAAACGATACACGCACCGAGCTTCTTAAAAAGCTTAACACATCACAAAAAGAATTTGCAAAAGACCTGCCGCTGGAAAAGCTCCGTTCATTCGTTAAGATAGCCGTAACAGGCAAGCCGGTTGATACAGATAAAGGCGGCACTCCATCACAAAAAGGTGATAACAGGTTAAGCGAAGATGAAAAAAAAGAAGCTGAAAGAATGGGGTTACCTGAAGAGATATACCTGATTTTCAAAAAACAAAGACAACAAAGAAAGGAAGCAAAGAAAAATGGCAAGTATTAAATACGGATGTATTACTCCGTGTGTAGAATCGGTAGAAATGCCGGTTGCCGCGTCACAAAAATTTAAACATGATTCAGCAAATTTTGTAGTGCTTGATAATGACGGAAATGTACGCCTTGCACTGACTGCAGATACCACATTGTATGGTTATGCAATAATTCCCGAAGGCAGGGGAGCAGGTGATGATGATGGAGTATGGGTAAGCTCATCAACTGCAGGCAAGGATAAGATATTGATTGTGAAAGACCCTGATGCAAGATATTTAATTCCAGCAAGTGGTGCAGTGACTCAGGCAAATGTTGGCAATGCATATGACCTGATTGGTGTAAACGATGGTACTGCACAGATAGTAAATTTAGCTGCAGGAAATAATGATGTTGTTGTGATTGAAAAGCCCGGAACCTACATCGAACGCGGCAGTGCAAACGATGCAGTTGTAAGGATAAATTATTCGAAGTTCCAGGGAGATTAATTCAATTGCGAATTTCGAATTGTGAATTGCGAATAGAAAAGCGGATTGGAGATTACAGATTACAGATTGCAGATTACAAATTACAGATTAAAGATTGCAGATTGGAGATTGCAGATTACAGATTGCAGATTACAGATTGCAGATTACAAGCAAATGATTAAGTCACGTAGTGACGCAGCGTGAACTTAACAAACTTAACGAACTTAATAAACTTAACGAACTTAATAAACTTAACGAACTTAAAAATGGCAGAAGTAACAAGAAATCAATTTACAGAGCTTATTAAAAAAGATATGTACCTCTATGGAATAGAGGCATACGAAAACGTACCAAGCGTTTACGACAAAATATTTGAAGTAAGACCTTCCGACTCCGCATATGAAAATAAAACGAATGCTATAGGAATGGGCAAGCTTACCGAGAAAAAAGAAGGCGAGAAGATAGTTTTCTCAAATCCGCTTGAAGGTTTTACAATTTATTCAAAGAACAGAACTTTCGGTGATGGTGTTGAATACACATTTGAAACGGTAGAAGATGCACCGAAGGAAAAAGTTGCAAACCTGGTACGTGATTTTGCAAAGACTTACGGCGATGCATATATCAGAACCAAAGAGCAGTATGCTGCAAGGATATTCAATGAAGGCGGCTTGCTTGCAGGAAGCGATATATTTAATGCATCCATAACCGGTATCATAGATGATCCCACAGGAGATTTTGTTTTTGACGGTAAACCCTTCTTTAACTTAAGTGACAATCTCAGACCTCTTTATAAAGGCGGTCCGGGAGTAAAGTATAACGGCTTAGCACTTCCTTTATCTTCACCTAACCTGCAAACTGCTTATAACCTGATGACAATTACAAACAACAGGAACAGCAGAAATGAGATTGTTGCAGTAATGCCGGATACTTTATTAATACCGCCTTCCCTCAGATTTACTGCTAAGACAATACTTGAAACTGAAAAGATTATCGGCAGCGATTATAACGACATTAATGTTACACAAAATTTAATAACACCGGTAGAATGGCACTACCTTACCGATTCCGATGCATGGTTCCTGGGTGCAAAACATAACGGACTTATATGGTATGAAAGAATGCCTTTGACATTCGATTTCTGGCAGGATATGGAAACCAAAGGATACAAAGCAACCGTGGTTGCACGCTGGGGTGTGGAAGTGAATGACTGGAGATGGTGGATTGGAAGTAACTTTGCAACAGTTTAGCGGTTGCATGTTTCAGGCTGCAAGTTGAAAATTGAAAATTGAAAAATTGGAATATTTAAACCCCTCTCCACATGGAGAGGGGTTGGGGTGAGGTAAAAAAACAAACATGAAAAACTACATTACAGAAGAATACATAAAAGGATTTTTGCCGGAATTATCGCGGTATTTATGGCAGGGAGAAACCAATTACAATAAGCAAAAGGAAAAAGCTGAGCAAATTGTTCTTAATGATTTCCTTGCAAGGGGTTACAGACCGGTACTTCTTCAGAATGAGCTAGTATTAAGAGAAAACGGAACAATAATAAATACTAACGAAACAGGCATTGCAAGTAAGGAAGACAAGCTTTCACGGATGAGATTGTTTGTAGAAGTAATAGAATTAACAGGCGGAGAAAAAAAAGTTACACTCCAGGGAAGCAATGACAGGTTTAAATGGAATGATGTTGTAATAATTACATTTACAGGAGTGGAAATTAAAACAGTTATTACAAACTCAATTTATAATTACTACAGAGTTAACACATCTGTTCAGGATGGAACAATTGACTTCTCGGCTTATCTCACTGAAACAACATACGACCTTTTCTTTGCATATAAATGGCTGCAGTTAGTTCTCGAAGATGCAATTGCCGGTGAGAATGACCAGTACATGCTCAAGGCAAAGCTTTTCGCTAAGAAATATGAAGAGCTCTGGTCAAATAATGCTTTTTTCAGCGATGAAACCCGAAGCGGTTATCCAAAAGCGAAAAATTCCACACAACTTAAAATAACAAGAGGATGATATATCAATTAATAAAAAGCTGGCTGAATATTAAGATTGAAGCTCTTAATTCAGCATTACTCAACGAAGCACCGGTAAGAGAAGTTGATGCTAACCTGGATGTAAATTTTCTTCCTGCAAATTTGAAAGACAGAACTTACCTGATAAAGCTTACAGAAATTGAAAATGTCGATGAGTTTGAGGATGCAGGAATATTTAAAAGAGTGAAAGTTCTTGCGGAGTTTCAGTTTATGCTTGCAAAGCAGCCGGTGGAGTATTACAAACAAATTATAGACAGCTACATGTATGGATTAAGCAGAATAATATTGAACAACGATATTGCCGGATTAAATTACCAGGACCCGATGATAGATGAATATCTCACTCTTTATGATTTGAAGAACCTGAAAATTACAGGGTTAAATACATTAAATAAAATGGGAAATTACCTGATGCCAAAAGTTGAATTCAACATTGGCGTTATTGATGAATCAAGATTTTTAAACCCGGAATAAAAATAAAAGGAGAATTTTACAATGCCTGTAAATACAAATGATATAAACGATAAAGGCGGAAATAAAATAGCAGTTATAGAGCTTGATGAAAACTATGCAATAGTTGAAAACCTGAGCGAAGGAACCAACTGTCTTGACCTTGGGCATATAGCAAGCTCAGAGGTTGAACTTAAAGCTAATAAAGAAGAATACAAAAGTGAAGACGGAGTAATAAGACAAACATCATATGAATATATGGCAAATACTTCAGGAATATTAATGGAAATAAACAAGACAGCAATTGATTTTCTGTGCTTCACAGTAAGAGATAAGATGTACCTTGAATATAAATATCTCGGAATCCGCGGCGGCAAGCACCAGGAGATATTTAAGGTAGTAAAAATAACACCGCAGATGAAAGTGACTGCACCCGGCGGAGCAAAATCAATGCCGTACGAATCAACAGCTATTGTACCAATGAGCTCCGTCATGATAAGTGCTGATGACATTGTTGCAATAAGGTTAGCTATTGCACACGTGGGAATAAGAACTCCCGGACCTGTTACAATTGCAGCAAACACAGAGTTTGTGCTGGTGGAAACGGGTGTCAATTAAGAATGAGCAATGAACAATTAGCATTGAGCAATGAACAATGAGCAATGAACAATGAATATAGGCAATGAACCATTATTTGATATTAGATTAATAGAAGAGCAAACTACCCTTAATAAGCCGAAGATCCAGTAAATGGGAAGCAGATGCAAGAGGGGTTAGAGGGATGAGTAATTAAAACCTTCGAATCATTAATGGGATTACTTCGCTTACGGACCCGGTAAATAAATAGAACTAATAAAATTAAAGTAACTAAATAAAGTTAAACATTGGGCAACGGCTCGTAATTTATTTAACATGAACACTTACAAATATAAAGACCAGCAATACAGGTTAAAGGATAATAACCTGGAACTGCTGCGGCTTGCTGCACCGGTACTTATTAAATACAGAAAGCTGCTCCACGAATACACGAAAGATATTGACCTGACAGAATTTGAATATTATAAATCAAGAATAAATGAGCTTAAAACCGCCATTGGACAACTGATTGATGGTGGAGATGATGAAAAAGTAAAAGAATTAACCAATCAGCTTAACATTGCAGAAAATGAATTTTGCCAAAACACGGAGCTGCAATCATTAATATCTCTTTATTCAGATTGTGAAGGATTGGTTCTGCTTGAGCTTATAGCAGATATTGATTTTATAAAGCCCTTCATAAAAAGAATATTAATTGGCGATACAAGTAAATTGAATTTTGAAGATAATGAAATATTGAAGCTGATAAGGGAAGCGGTATCCGATTTTTTTATAATTACAGGCAGGAGCAGGTTTATATCCGCGGCTTAATTGTGTCAATGCCGGAAGCTTTCAGGATAAAGTATTTTATTCCGCAGGAGTACGAGGTACCTGAAGAGCTGCAGTATAACTATATGATACATTTTATTTGCAAAGCTCAAGGTATATCTAAACACGCGGCAGGCAAATACAAAGAAACGGATTTCTGGGAACTGCTGGCGTTTGAGAATCTGGATAACTTGAAACAGGAATATCTAATGAAAGAATATTTAAATAAGTAAAACCTCACCCCTGCCCCTCTCCATTTGGAGAGGGGTGTTATAAGTAATGTGTGAAATTAGAAATGAACAAAATGACATTAAATTTAGAAAATATTAAAACAACAATTAGTGAAGTCAAAGAGCTGAAAGAAGCACTGGTATATCTTATCAAAACCGGTGAAATTGGTACGGTAGAGTTTTCAAAACTGAACAAACAGTTTACATTGCTTAAAGAAAATTTAAAAACATCTTCTGCCGGTTTAGATCTATTCAGAAAAAATTCGCCGGGAAATTCATTAATTAAAAATAAAGATACTGAAATTAAAACCGGTACTGAAAATGAAGATAATCTGAAAAATTCTGTTGTAGATGCATTTAAACAATCGCTGGGAATTGCAAAACAAATCCGTCAGCTTATCGCACTGGGCGGAAGTGATATAATAAGCTCATTCAGTACTGCATACGAGATTGTGAAAAGCATAATGGACCTGGTCAAAACAATTGATATGGTTGGTTCATTGCTCTCACTTATTCCCGGAGGAAATATTTTTTCAGCATTATTTAAAGCATCAGGCGGAATGATACCAGGCAGCGGGTATGGAGATACTGTTCCGGCTATGCTTACACCGGGAGAGTTTGTAATTAATAAAAATGCCGTACAAAGATACGGAACAGGTTTTTTTGCCGCTCTTAACAATGGTATAATGTCATCCTCATTATTCAGTAAATATGCAAATGGTGGAATAGTGAGAGCAAATGCAATTAATACCACACAAACAATTATACCTGATGTTAAGATAAAAGGAAAAGATATTGTGTTGGTTTTTAACAGGTCAAATAATTCTCAGTTAGCTTTAGTAACTTAACACCAGTTCATAATTAGAATTATCAATTTAAATGGTAACATACGAAAAAATATATAATGCAATAAACGGAACATACAAGTTTCAGTTTGTTAGTCCAGCCGAACAAAACTTTACATTTGATGTAACAGGCTTTGGGGGGATTGAATACGGCTACGAGGACCCTAGCAACGAAGATGTGTTATATCCCAGTACGATAGAGATTAAAATTGAAGACTATGATAATATTAACTACGTGAAGCTGTTCAATTTGAGGTCAACATATTTTAATAATATGAATACTTTTCCATTCGATTTTGAATCAAGGTTTCATATAAAAGTATTTAAAGATAATGTGCAGATATATTTTGGCAAGCTGGAAAGCATAGAAAAGGGTTTAAAGGATGAAGAAGTCATGCTGACATTTTCAGACGGGTTAACCATACTAAAAGGTCTTTCATGGTGGAATAAATCCGTATCGGATTTTCTTGCCGATACTAACGACGAAATAGGAAGCAATGCACATATTCTTGAACGGGAATCAGTTAATGTTATGATAGGGCAGGAACAAACCACAATACGGAATGCTGTAGGCTTTAATTGCTTTTACAGGTTCGATAAGCCCGACCCGAATGTTAATCAATGGAGTTTGTACATGGATACATCACCTGAAGGAGGAACAGTAAATTTCGGTTTCAGGCAATTCATCCACACATTATATAAACTGCTTAAGAGCGATATAACACTCACATTTTATCACAGCTGGCAGGTTGACCCGCAAGGAAGCATCGGAAATATTTCGAATATTGAAAACAACCGTTTCCGCATAACAAATTTAGCTGAAAAGATATTCGGTTATTATATAATTATACCCAAAGCTGACAGGGAATCAAGCCAGGTTCCGCTTGATATATGGCAGAGGTATTTTGAATTGAAATATACTGAGACAATCAGCGGCACAATATATGAGACTTGGGTTGATAAAGAAGGAGGCGATGAGATACCGTCACGTGAGAAATATGATTATAAAATAAATAATGTAATAAAACATATTGCAAGCTGCTTCTATGCAAAGACCGGGATACTTGATTTGAGCACTGCATATTTTATACAAAAAAATTACAGCGGCTCACCAATTACCGAATATATTCTACTTGATAGTGAAGCAGAAAATGCTGAGGTAAGAACCGACGATTTATGCTTTGATAAAATATGTGTAAAGAGTATTGACCCCGACAGACCGGATGAACACACAGAAGGTACCGGTTCAAATGTAAAGATATATGAGATAGATTATGATTTGCAGAGTGATATTGGAGTTGCATGGAATAATTTTGCCTGGCTGAGCGTGGAAGGATTTTTGTATGGATTTTATAGTGTTACTGGTTCTGGTTTTATAGGTAATTCAACTTCAGCTTTGATGCTTTCAAAGTACTTATATGAAAACATTGCAACAAATAGCAGGAAATGGTTTATCGAATTAAACGATGTAAATAAAAATTTTACATATACTTTAAAAATATTTAAAATATTGTCTAATGAAAATTCTTCTGATTATACTCATAATATTAGAGCAATAACTATGAAGAAAGATTACCTTACAGATAAAACTACAATCGATGGAAAAGAGTATTTATTTGAGTAATATATTCTTTATTTTAATAAAGGATTGCTCATGCGATACCTTACCTACGAATCCGATTAAAGATAAAGAAAAATTCATTTTTATAGAATCTGAAGTATTAAGATTTATCGAAAAATTACACGTTGAATCATATACTTTAAAATCCAATTCTATTGACTTACTATATAAAAATGGATTTGATGAAGTGATAAAATGAAATCCAATATATTGTCGTACAGAATCCACAGCTACATTACTATCAGTCTGCAAGTGGAAAGATAAATTTACATTGTTCTTATTTAATTTTTTATAATCCATTACTGTGTAAATTGTATCTGTACCCGGATTAATATAGCCGGTGTAAGGTACATAAAGCGAAATTGAATCTTTATAACACAATGTATCGGATACTGAAGGCGGGGGAGGGGAAATACTATCATGAACCTGACAGGAATAAAAACATAATGATAAAATTAAAGCTGTAAAATAAATTGTTCTCATTTTATTTAACTCCAAAAGAAATATAGCACGTTATAAATGAAAAATAAACATATATTTAAATTCATTAAAGAAAATACAACCGCTATTCAATTAAAAAAAGGAGGGTGTGTTGAGTAATATCATAAACGGATGGCAAAACCCAATATTCAAAATATATAATTCACTTGGGGTTTTGCTTGAAACGATTGAGCTTCCGTTAACCAATAGCAGGGGATTGGTAGAATCATATGAAATAATAAAAAAGCAAACTGAAGTGATAGATTACACAATAAAGGAAAAGTTACTCGGCTACAGGATAACATTTTCGCTTTATTATGATGAATATGTTTCCGGAGATACACTGCTTAACGTAAAAAGTATATTGAACCATGCAAAGCTTGGTAATAAGCTTGTAATTATTCCCAGGGCAGATTCTCCCGACAGAACATTTGAGGTAATAGTAAATATGGATAAGTTTGATATCGGGTTATTGAAAGGCGGTGCAAAAGCTATCGGTCACCGGCTGCCTGTACTGCAATTTACAACTAAATATTTGCAAGCGGAATTAAATTGGAGCGGAGAATAGCATGCAAACATATTATTTAGAATCAATCATATCTGCGTTATTTTTTCTAATTGTTGCAATGATGGCATATTGGATTAAACGCAGTGACCAGAGAATAACAATGCTTGAACAACGCCTTGATGAAATTGTCAAGAATTATCTCGACAGGTTTGATGATGTGAAAGATGTGATTCACAATGCAACAGAGAAAATTAACAACAGTATTGCTGCTGTAAATACCGAAATGAAAGCAATATCGGTAACAGTAAATAATTTATCAGGTAAGTTTTCGGAGATGAATAAAAACTAAGGAGTAATTATGAACTGGTCAGCAGTGTTTAAATCTGCCGTAAACCGCCTGCTTGGAAGAAAAATGGTAATGTTTTACTTTGTTATTGTTGTTTTGTTTCTTCTTGCAGTATGGAATAAACTGAGCAACGATAATATTTTGATTGCATTGGGATGGATAATAACAAATTTTATCGCAGGAAATATCGGTGAATGAAAATATAAAAATTTAAATAATAAGCAGCCTGAATGAAACAATAGATTGGGAGAAACAATAATTTTGAAAGTATTAAAAAGGGGATATAAGGGAGATAATGTAAAACTATGGCAGGAGTTTCTGCATATAGAGCCTGACGGAATATTTGGCAGAATAACTGAAGAAAATACTAAAGAATTTCAGACAAAAAACGGATTAAAGGCAGATGGAATTGCAGGTTCCAAAACAATTGCTAAAGCGGTATTATTGGGTTTTGTAATTCCGGAAAAGAAGAGTATTAAAATAACTGAAGAACAGCTAAAATACATTATGAAGGGTTGCAGGCAATCAAGCATATTAAAATATCTTGAACCTGTTAATAAGGCCATGAATAAGTACGAAATTGATACTTATCTCCGCATTTGTCATTTTCTTGCACAGGTTGGTCATGAATCAGGCAGTTTGCGGTATTCACATGAGCTGGCAAGCGGCAGAATGTATGAAGGAAGAAAAGACCTGGGTAACATCTGTCCCGGTGATGGAATGAGGTTTAAAGGGCAGGGACTAATTCAGATTACCGGACGGCTGAACATCACTTCTTTTGGGAAATTTATTGGTATAGATTTCGCAAAGGAAAACCCTGCCAGAATAGGTGATGAGCCTGAGCTAAGTGCGGAAGCGGCTGGGTGGTTTTGGATGACAAGAAAATTAAATAAATGGGCTGATATGGACGACATCAAAGGTGTTTCACTAAGAGTTAACGGAGGATATAATGGCTTGCAGGAAAGGATTTTATATTTAAAAAGAGCAAAAGAAAGCCTGAAGAGTTAATAAGTTCGAGAGTTCGGGAGTTGCGAGTTAGGGAGTTAGGAATCACGGATCTGTCTTTCATTTCCTATTAAATACAACTCTCAAACTCCACAACTCAGAACTCTCAGAACACTCCAACTTCAAGAACTCTCTAAAATGCCACACAATAGCATTGTTTAAATTCTCAATTTTGAGAATTTAAATCATCATAAAAATAAATCATTACAAATTCTCACATTTTGCGCAAATTCAGTATTACTATTAATGGCATATTTTTTGCATCAATATATAGACAGAAGGAGACAAAAAAATGAGAGCAATAAAATATTTAATAGTATTGTTACTTCTTTTTTCAGTTCAAAGTGTAATTTCGCAGAAATCAGATGAAGCCGAAAGCACAGGAGCAAGCATAAAAACTAAATCTGTCAGAATGATAATCAGGACAGCTCCTAAATTCACATTACAAATATCCGGCGGATATAACCATGGAATTTACGAGCTTTCCGGAAATGATAACGGTGATTTTAACTCCATGCAGTTTTACAACGGTGAAAACTATGGTGTCAGGCATGGACTTGGAGGAATTATAACAGCAAAAATTCCCCTTCACGAAAAAGGTAACATCCGGTTTAATGTATCAGGAATGTACAATAAGTTTAACAGCAAGATCATTGAAAATAAAGACGGTGGTTTCGCAAATTTTAATGTCTTTAGCGGGGTTTTAGGATTGGAAAATAACTTTACTCCTTCCTATAGATTTAAGACTTTGATAGGTGCCGGTCTTGTTGCCAGTGTTATTTCAGGTAATGCTCACGTAGTAAATGAAAAAATAGATAGAAATGTAGATATTAAGCCGGCATTCAGGCTCGGTATTACATTCTACTCAGGTTTTGAATATTTGTTAAATGATAATATGGGATTTAACCTTGGTTATCAGTTTACACAGGCAAACCTATGGTTGAAAAGCGCAAAATCATCCAATGATGAAAAAAGTGTTTATTTGAACGATTCAAGAGTTACTCCAAGAATCCCATATTCCGGTTGGAAACAATTCGCCTGGGGCTCATTTTACGGTGGATTAAATATTTACTTTGGGATTATCAAAAAAGATTATGTTATTAAAAACTTTATTAAATGAAATCATTAAATTATAAACAGGAATTAATTAGTATTATCATTTTATCTTCTGCTTTAGTATTTTTGTTAAGCAGAATATAAATCAAAAATAAAAATAAGTGAAAAATCTCAGTGTGGCAGTTGTTGAAGATGAAGGTATTGTTGCAATGGATATTAAAAAGAGTCTTATTGCACTGGGATATAAAGTACCATTTGTTGCTGACTCCGGTGAATTGGTACTGGAAAACTTAAAATCTGTCAAACCTGATTTAATTTTAATGGATGTAGTGCTGAAAGGTGAGCTTGATGGCATTGAAACTGCAAAAACTGTTTACGAACTCTATAATATACCCGTTATATTTCTTACAGCTTTTGAAGATGAAAACACACTAAAGCGTGCAATGCAGCTAAATAACTACGGATTCCTCACAAAGCCGTTTGAAGACTCAATGTTAAAAGATGTAATACAGAGCCTTTTGACTGAATAATATTTCATCACAAGGGTTTTTAAATTAATTAAGAACAAAGCATATGTATTTTAACTTATGATTTGTTCTTTTTTTATATGCTTAAAATTTGAATGGTACCGTTACCTGTAAATTTATGTTTCTGCCCGGGTTCATTGCAAAATATTTGTACCTGCTTAAATGATCTGTATATTTTGTGTTAAGAAGATTATCAACAGAGATATTTAATGAAGCAATTGAATTTGCAATACTGAAATCTAATCCTGCACCCAATCCCAGCAAAGAATATCCTCCGGTTTGTGATTCAAGCGGGTCAATCTCATTTTGTGCTGATACAAACTTAGCTGTAAATCTGAAATATGGATTATATAGTGAATAAACATTACTGTTTTGAAGTTTAAGTTCGATAATATTTTTCATGGGAGGTGAAAACGGCAAAGCATTTCCTGTTGCCTCATTTTTGGTTATAACATAATCTCCGCTTGCTGTTAGTATCAGCCATTTCAATGGCTGGAATTGAAGATTATATTCATAACCAATAAATGTACTTTTACTTTGTTTAATATCAAATACAGGCAATGAGCCAAGAGTATCACCTGTTTCGGGATTGATAGCTGCAATATGCAATCCGGTTGGTGATGGATATATAAAATTATTTATTTCATTTCTGAATAATGATACCTGTACACTGAACATGTTATGATTAAATCTGATACCGGCATCCAGGTTAAGTGATTGCTCCGGTTTTGGTGTAGAATTTTCATTGATAGTTTTTAAACCTCTTTCATATCTACCTGTACCTTCATGTTCACCATTAACGAATAATTCAAACTCCGAAGGAGCACGCCAACCCCTGCCAAGATTAACAAATAGATTGATATTTTCTACGGGAGAATATGCACCGCCTATTGAGCCCGAAAATGCATCAAAGCTTAATGTTTGCGAATTGACAAGTTTTTCAGGATTACCTGAAGCATTATTTTCAAATATTGTTTCAAGAATATTCAACAACTTTCTATCATATCTTCCACCGGCGGAAAAAGAGAATTTCCTGAAATTGAATTTTTCCATAATAAAAATGCCAAACATATCCGAATTATAGTTTGGTATCAATTTTTCTGCTGCAAGCGATTCATTCTTTTGATATGTGAACGACAAGCCATAAGTGCCATTAATATTTTCACTCATATCATGATGAACTCTTAATGCGCCATCAAATGTGTGCATTTTAAGATACAAAGCAGTAATATCATTTTCTTTATCGTCCGGTGAAGCAAATTCTTTTCTAATCTGAAATTGATATGATAGCAATGGTTCGATTCTGAAATTCTTTCCGGTGTTAAATATTCCTTCTGCCTGGTATTGCTGTGTATTTAGTTTTTGATTTGGTTGTGCATTAGGATCTTCCAAAGGGTCTTCATGGATTTGCACTTCCCGGTTAAACATTTCTCCGCCTAATGTTATTTTACCAAAGCTTAAATTTAACCCAAGGTTTAAGCCGCTCTGAAATTCTTTGCTTGCTGTATTAAATAACTCGCCTCCATAAATAGTACGTATTCCTTCAGGAGTGTTGACATTGAACGTTCCTTCAGGCGTTTTAACATTCTTTGAATTTCTATAACCAAAATGTCCTTTTAATCCAAAAACTGATGTTCCAAAACCCAACCCAAGGTTACCCAAAACTGAGCTATTGACGGATTCTGTCCCTAATGCTGTTTCACCATAAAAAATTGTCTTCTTTCTACTTGAAAACTCCAGCGGTTTTGATATTACATTTATAGCACCGCCAATCCCATCAGAACCGTAAACTAAGCTTGCCGGTCCTCTTAATATCTCAATTGATTCAATATCAAATAAGCTTATTTCAGGAGCATGTTCATCACCCCATTGCTGTGATTCCTGTTTAACTCCATCATGAATAATCAGAACACTTTGTGAAGTCAATCCGCGTATTACAGGTTTGCCAATACCTGTTCCTGTGGATATATTATTTATTCCCGGAATATTTTCAATTTGCTGGGCTAAGTTTTGTTTCCTGTCTTTTTTTAAACTTCTACTGCTCAATGAAGTTATTGAAAATGAACTGTTATTTATATCTTCAGCATTAAAACTTCCGGTTACATCAATAGATGGAGTTTCAATCAAGCTTTCTTCAAGAACTACTATTAACGGTAAATGTTGATTTGAAGTATTTATGGAAATTGTACGGGATAAATAACCGGTTAATTTTAATGTAAGCAGATAATTACCTTGCAGAACGTTTGTAAATTCGAAGTTGCCATTTTTATCCGTAGTTGTTGAGATATTTAATTTTTCTATAATTACAGCTACGTATTCAAGCGGCAGACCTGTGTTTGTTGTTACTTGTCCTTTAATAGTATTGTTAGTACTTGTCTGTGCTGCAATGTTAGCAGTAAATAATATTAAAAATATTATGAATCGATATAATTTCATAGCTTATGAAAATTTTATTATTAATGATAAGAGTTATTCTTATCAAATTTTTTTATGAAAGAAAAAAGCTATGAAAGCGGGGGAGCTCGTGATGAAAGTAAATTGGAGTAATCCTGTGGAATTATAATTGTTTCAAAAGAAACAAATAATTTATCAAATTGCAGGTGTAAAGATTCAAATTTATTATATTCAACAGCATCGGATCTGACTGAATGGGTGAAAAAACAAACCTGACATCGGCTCTCATCGTTAACATTATCATGGTGATGGAAAAACTCACTGCTGCTTAAAACACAGGTAGTTGTGCCAAGCAGTAATATTATTATGTATTTAGTGATTATCTCCTTCATGGATTTTCAATATTAGCAAATTTCAACCGTACTTGCAACCTATTTTCCATAATAACAAAAATTTGATAAATTAATTCCATTAGTAACCGGAATAATGTTGTCAATAGTGTCTGTAATAAATGTCATCATTACGTTTTTTGTACAAAGAATAAATACTTGTTTTTACTTAACTAATCCCAAATTTCATTCTGGCACGTAGATTGAACTTATACATGCAATTGAATGAATGAATTAATAAATATCACAGGAGGATATTAAGATGAAACGTATAATTCTTGTTATAGCAGCTATTTTTACTCTAAATATGTTATCCTACTCACAACAGGATGATAAAACAGCTACAACAACGACGTATAATGGCAAAACTTACGGAATAAGTAACAAATCATACAACTATTTTTCAATAAGTCCGTCTGGTGGTGCTATATTCCCGTTACAGAACTTAAAAGAAAGTTTTAAGCCGGGCGCAACAATAGCACTGGATTTAGGATACAGGGTAAACAGAGAAGTGGGATTCTTTGCAAAAGTAGGTTATAACTTTATGTCTTCAAAAATAACAGGTGCTCCTGTTGGTTCATATTTAGAAGTCAGTGCAGGACCCAGATATTTCTTTACACATCCTAAATTAAAATCGGCTTTATTTGTTGAAGGTGGTGTAGGTGCTTATAATTTCAGACAGAATTCATATATTGCAGATCCTACAACACAGCAGCAGTCTGACCAGATAAATAATACAAGAGCCGGTGTGAATGCAGGTATTGGTGGTGTGTTAGCACTTACTAATTCAATAGATATCATGGTAAAAAGTAAATACCATGTAATATTTACACCGAATGCATCTTCAAGTTTCGTACAGGTACTTGGAGGATTGGAATTTAAATTCCGTTAAAATCATCCAATGTATGCTGACGAATATAATAAAGGGAGCTTTAGTGGCTCCCTTTTTTTTTATCGGATGTTTCAGGAGCATCAGATAATTGGATTAATTAAATTCCTTTTTCATAAACAAACTCTCCAAACTCTCCGAACTCTCCGAACCCTCTGAACTCTCCGAACTCTATGAACTCTAAAATGCATTTGCTAAATTAGATAATACCATTATATTACGACGTTGTTATTGCTGCATTTAAAAACTTTCTTCAATAAGCCAGAATGAAGAAAATATTTATTATAATTACTTTTTTCCTCTTCTTATCTGATATATCATACTCAATTGATACTGTTTCTACAAAATATTTTCCTTTGCAAATGGGAAATAGCTGGACATATTTATATTATAGTTATGGTGTTCCTTCTTTTACATTGAAGAAAACCGTTGCATCTAACTTTATCACGAATGGACATTTGTATTATATATTATTTGTTCTGAATAATAATTCCACATCTTACGCTGAAACTTTGAGAGTTGATTCAACAAATGGAAATTTGCTTAAACCGGGTGAGGGTTGTAGTTGGAGACCAAATGATATATTGAAAGATAGTCTTGCTTCAGGAGAATTGGATGCCTGTCTTTTTGGCTGCATACCTAATAATTTTATTATTTGTACTTCAGATTCCCTTTATTATAATAATTACGGATTGCACAATCTAATGAAGGAATTTAATAACACAAATGGTACATTAATTCATATTACCCATTATGTTAAAAACATTGGGAAAGTATATGATTATACAAGCTTAAATATGAATCCTCAATATTACGAAATGAAAGGTTGTAAAATAAACGGAGTAATATTTGGAGACACCGCATTAATTGGAATTTCATCCATTTCAACAGAAATCCCCAGTTCATATAAATTATATCAGAACTATCCCAATCCATTCAATCCAACAACAAAGATAAAATTTGATGTTCCTTCAGAAGTTAGAAGTCAGAGGTTAGAAGTTAGACTTATTGTCAATGATATTCTGGGAAGGGAAGTATCAGCGCTTGTAAATGAAGAATTAACCCCCGGTACTTATGAAGTTGAATGGGATGCAGCAAATTATTCAAGCGGAATTTATTTTTATACTTTATCAGCAAATAATTTCACACAAACTAAAAGAATGCTTTTAATAAAATAATAAAATAAAATGAAATCATTAACAAAACTTTTCCTTTTATTGGTTACAATTTCTATTATTCAAAGTAATAGTATATCTTCTTCTATTCCGAAAAATATTATTCCTTATACTAATAACCTTATTCCTATCCAGCAGGTTGAGTTTCTTGCACCCAATATCAGAACTTGGGTTTATAACACCGGTATAATTAATCAGGATAAGCGAACTGCTAATACACCGGGTTTTGAATGGCCAATAAACTCGGGAAAATTTGCTGTATATACATCAGGGCTTTGTATAGCGGCAATGGTAGGCGGACAGCTTAGAGAAGCAATGGCTTCGTATCAGGGAGAATATGCTCCCGGTTATGTAAATGATACAGGCAATTTCCCATATGCAGTAACGAATAGCACCTTTAAAGTATATAAAGTAAAAACAGGCGATAATGCAAATAACAATCCCGACTGGGCAAACTGGGGATTAATGGTTCCATTCGGAGCACCATATTATGATGTTAACCACAACAATATCTATGACCCGCAGATAGATTCTCCCGGTGTGAGGGGAGCTTATCAAACACTGTTTGTTTGTTTAACTGATGGATTTCCGGAAGAGCACAAAATTGGTGAAGGATTCGGAGGCGGTACACTGCCAATTTTTGCAGAAGTTCACATGACTGCATGGAGCTCAGGTATTCCGGGTCTTGAAGATGTTCAATATCTTAAATATGAAATATTCAACAGAAGTAAACAGCCATGGAACTCAACTTACTTGTCTTTTGTCGCAGACCCGGACCTTGGGGGTGTAGAAGATGATTACATTGGCTGTGATACGAATCTTAGATTAGTATTTGACTACAACGGTGATAATATGGATACAGGAAATTATTCTTATGGTGCAAATCCTCCTGCAGTTGGCTTTACATTACTTGATAATGCAATAAATAAAAGTGTTAATCCTCCTATAGACCTGAAAATGTCATCGTTTACATATTTTACTAATACAAGTACTCCGGGACCTGCATGTGAGAAAGACCCAAACGGCGAAGAGGCCCCTGCTTATTATATGATGAAGGGATTAAAGAAGGATTTAACACCATGGGTAATTCCTCCGGGCGGTATAAACAGAGTTAATAAGTTCTGTTATAGTGGTGACCCTGAAACAGGCATAGGCTGGAATGAAGGGCCTCCCGGTAACCCAACAGGTTCCATTCAGAACTGCGGCGGACCAAATATTTATAATGGAAGCGGTGTATATGTAAATCCGGTGGGTGACAGAAGACTTATCGTTTCATCAGGAGCAGAAAATTTCACTGTTGTTCCGCGGGAGAAACAAACTATGACAATTGCACAATTTATTGCCCGAGGCAGCAGTAATTTAAACTCAGTTACAAAGCTTAAGCAAAAAGCCCAGTTTATAAGAAATCTTTATGTAATTGGTATTGAGAAAAAAAGTACAAACACTCCTGAATCATATAAATTATATCAAAACTATCCAAACCCGTTCAATCCGACAACAAAGATTCGTTTTGAGATTCCCCTCTTGAAAGGAGTGCCCGAAGGGCGGGGGGTGTCTGTCAAACTTATTATTTACGATATTCTCGGAAAAGAATTAACTACACTTGTCAATGAGCAATTAAATTCGGGTAAATATGAAGTTGAATGGAACGCGAATAATTATCCAAGCGGGATTTATTTTTATACATTACAAACTAAATCATTTAGTCAAACAAATAAAATGGTCTTACTAAAATGAAAAAAATCCTTTTTGTTTTAATCGTATCAGGTTCATTAATAAATGCTCAATGGCTGCGGCAATATCCTCCATCAAATATCGATTTGATACTTTCAATTGATTTTGCCGGAAGCAGTATTGGTGCTGCAGGAGGTTGGCAATCTGGTTTTACAGGAAGTGCGGTTTATACTACAAATGCCGGTCTTAACTGGGTTGCGGCAGTTGTACCTGATTCTTCACGTTCGCTGGTAAAGCTTCAATTAATTGATAATAGCACTGGGTATATAGCAGGTGCTTATAACATTTATAAAAATGATATCAGCAGCAATAATTTTAGAAGTAAAGAAAACAGAATTCTTCCTGTTCAAGTGCAAAGATATTATGAGCAGATTGGAATTACAGGTTTAGCGGAATCATATAAAGGTTTATTCCTTAAAACAACAAACGGAGGAAAGACATGGTTTACTTATGGAAGTCTTCCTTCAAATGTATATTACCTTTTAGGAATGTGCTTTATTAATGCGGGTACAGGCTTTGTAACAGCTTCGTTAAATTATTCCGGAGGAGTTCAATGCTCAATAATGAAGACTACAAACGGCGGTCAAAGCTGGAACAATATTTATACAATGGATTCAGTTGATTTCAACAACATTTTTACTATTGATGGTATAAATATATTCGCAGGCGGATGGCAAAGGGGTAACTTTAATCAGCATAATGGATTTATTCTGAAAAGCTCAAACGGAGGAAATAGCTGGGGCATTCAGAGTTTCCCTGCTGACGGAGCCTTTTATGACATTAGTTTTACAAATTCATCTACCGGATATTCTATAACAAGTGATACTTCAGATAATGCAATTATATACAAAACTACTAATACCGGAATAAACTGGACAAAATTAAGTTTGACAGCTCCATCTTGTTTTTTTGAAGCTGTGGAATTTGTAAAAGGGACAGGTACCGGTATAGTAATAGGAGAAAAATTTGGCTCTAATTGGGTTGAAAAAATGCTAATATATAAGACTACCAATTATGGCACTAACTGGACCTATTATTATATACCTGATACTTCTAATTTACTGCACAGCATAAGCATTATTGATATTAATAACTGGTATATAGCCGGAGGTGATACGTATGCAAATGCTATAATATTTAAAACAACAAATGGAGGTAATCCGATAGGCATTGAGCCAATATCGGGCAGTGTCCCGGATATATTTGAACTTTACCAAAATTATCCAAATCCATTCAATCCAACAACAAAGATAAAGTTTGCTGTACCGTCAAAAGTGAAAAGTGAAAAGTCAAATGTCAAAATTTTAATTTACAACATGCTTGGAAGGGAAATAGCTGCTCTTGTTAATGAACAATTACAAGCGGGTACTTATGAGGTAGAATGGAACGCTTCAAATTATCCAAGCGGGGTTTATTTTTATACATTGACCACTAATAACTTTACACAAACGAAGCGAATGGTCTTAATAAAATAATTTTTCAAATAATAACTGAAAGGAGTAAATCTGATGATTAAAAGATTTAATGAATCTGTTTTAATCCTGTTTATTCTCTTTTCCGGTTTTACTGAGGTTCAATCACAGGTATTCTGGAATGAAGTTACGACTCCAGTATCGACACCATTAAGATGTGTTTCAAATATTAGTGGTTATGTAGCATGGGCTTGCGGTGCAAATGGTGTTGTATTGAAAACAACCGACATGGGATATACCTGGGTTAATTATACAGGTAACGGAATTCCTACAACTTATACTCTTATCAATATTTTCGGAATTGATATACTCACCGCCATTGTTGCCGGTTATTCCGGAACTACTACCTTTGCTTACAGAACTTCTAACGGCGGAAGCAATTGGACCCAGGTTTTTACTCAAGCTAATGGATTCATAGATGGTGTCTGGATGACATCAGCTCTAAATGGTTTCATGGTTGGTGACCCCGTACCTGCAGCAGGCGGCCGCTGGTCTTTGTGGAAAACTACGAATGGGGGTATTAACTGGGATTCAACCGGATTGCATTTGCCGGGAGTAGGTTCGGAATCCGGATGGAACAGTTCTTTTTGGATACAAAACACAAAGATTTGGTTTGGAACCAACAGCAGTAAAATTTATTATTCATCAAATTATGGTTTAAATTGGACTGCTCAAACAACATTCACAGATGTAAACTGTTACTCAATATGTGTTGATACCACAAACACAGGATTAGCAGGAGGCAATACTGCTTTAATGCGTACAACAAATGGAGGTGTTAACTGGGGAGCATTAACAGCACCGGGGACGGGAAGTATAAATGGAGTTGCTATTGCAAAACAATATATGAATGCTGCCTGGTATATAAGAAGCGGGAATACAATTTATTTTTCCTATTACCCTTTTATTTCTTGGACTCCACAATACACAACTTCATCGGGCACATATAACCATATTGCTGTATACAGGCAGCCAAACTTCGGTGCCGGCATGATATATGCAGTAAAATCCAATGGTGGTATTACAAGGGGTAACTTTATAATTGAAGGTGTGAAAATATTATCCAATGAAATTCCTGCATTGTTTAAAGTGTACCAGAATTATCCCAATCCATTTAATCCTCAAACAAAGATTAAGCTTGAAGTACCATTGCTTAAAAGCAATATACAGGGTGAAGTTAGAGGTGCTTTGATAAAAATTAAAATATACGATGCACTGGGCAGGGAAGTGGAGCAGGTGCTTGACCAGATTACTCAGCCGGGAGTTTATGAAGCTGTATGGAATGGTACTAACTATCCGTCGGGAGTTTATTATTATATGGTAACTATAGTTGACCCGCAAAACTCTGCAGTGGATTACAGAGAAACAAGGAAGATGGTTTTATTAAAGTAAGGACATTTTTAAAGGAATTAAATATTATAATATTTTAAATAAGCATAAATAAATTCAACCAGATTTTAGTAGTTTCAAATCTTAATTATTTAATAAACAAAATGGAAATGTTTTATGAGTTATTCCGGAACAGGAAGAAATCTATTATAACAATTTTCTCAGTTTCATTCCTACTCCGATTAATTGCAATTTTATTGTTGGGTGAAATACACAAACCACAAATGTGGGAATTCGGCATATTAGCAAGAAATCTTTATAATGGCATTGGATATTCATTCAATATTTTGGATTTTAATGAAACAATATATACTCCTGTAGTTTCAGCTCATATGCCCCCGGGGCTTGTTTACATCTTTTTATTTTTTTATGAGCTTTTCGGCATTAATTCTGTATCTTATTTTTCAATATTATTATTTAATTCTATTCTAGGTTCTTTATCGTGTGTTATAATTTATCTTATAGCAGAGAGAATTTATGATAATAGAACAGCAGTATTATCCGGTTTGTTTGTTGCAATATCCCCAATTTTTATTTTTTCTACAATTAATTATAACTCAATAATAATATATCATTTGGCTCTTGGATTAATCTTTTTGTATTTTTTAAAAACCTATAACGAAAAAAGTAATTTAAAAAATGTAATTCTTCTTTCATTAAGCATAAGCCTTATTTTATACTTCAGAAGTGAAATGCAGTTATTAATGATATTGGTTGCCGGAGCTTTTCTTTTAAAGAAAAAATTTGTTTATTGCTTATTAATATTAATTATACCAGGAATTTTATTTTTACCTTGGACATATAGAAACTACATTGTTTTCGGAACTTATATTCCAACCACTACAAGCTTTGGAGTGAATTTTCATATTGGTCATAATGATATTACCAATGGTTCACAATGGCTAAATGGCACAAATAATTTGCCTATTTACTGGACTGATAAGCTTGGTGAAAAATTGAAAAAGCTCCCGATAGATGACCGGCTTGAAATAAATGCCGGTAATTTAGCAATAGAAGAAGCACTAAGTTTCATTAAAGCCAGTCCGGGTAAAGATATGATTAATTCAGTCCGAAAACTATTTTATCTATGGATAATAGATCCGAATAATTCTAAATCCATGAATCCACTATATATACTATCTTGGTTCGTAACTCTAATGCTATTTATAATTGGTTATATATTTTCAAAAAAGGATAAAGAAATTAGTTCGAAGCTGAAGTTTATCAATATTTATTTATTAATGATGATGGCTGTAGTTGTTGTATTTTTTACTATTTCAAGATATCAAATTCAGATGTCTTATCTAATGATTCCGACTGCAATGTACGGATTAAATAAACTATTTGAAAAAATAAATAAACATAAAAAAAATCAAAAAACGGCTGACACCAAAATGCTAAATAAGGAAAAATATTATGAAAAAGTCAGTTAGTTTCTGAAAATAATATATATAATATCAATTTATTTAGAAGCATTAGAGCCGATAAAACAGGGAAGTGGAACAAGTGCTTAACCAGATTACTCAGCCGGGTGTATATGAAGCTGTTTGGAACGTTACCAACTTCCGTCGGGAGTTTATTATTATATGGTAACTATTGTTCACCCTCAAAACTCTGCATTGAATTACAGGGAATCAAGGAAAATGGTTTTGGTAAAATAAATTCAACGTTACATATTACTGTATATTCAAACTTATAGTTATTAATATATCAATTATTATAAAACAATTTCATTGCAGTATCACCATTTGCCGTAATATTTATGCTTTTACTGCCATCCACAGATGCATAAGTAGTGCAGTTTGGGTCTGTATTACATCCATATATGCCTAATATAGATTTTCTTTGTGAAGCCTGATATGGTGTATATACCCAGGTAACAGCAGCAAGAAAAGTACGGGCAGGAGCTGACGACATACCAAAATCAGCTGTATAGATTCCATTCTTTTTTTCAGGAGACAGTGACAGTGTAAATACCGGAACACCATTATGAAACGCTTCACTATTGTTTTCAAATAACAACACTGCAAAATAACCACCTGAAGAGGGATTCAGTTCGCTTGTACCGGTGAAGGTCACCGTTCCTGAAAGATCCGGACCATGGCTTCCATAATCATCACAGCTTTGAAATATAAATAAGAAAGTAAGAATAATAAAATTGAAAATGATTTTATAATATGGCATATCTGTATTTTTCTAAAGTTGATAACAATTAAATCAAAAAAAATAATTGGACTTGCATCAACACAAAAAAATTGAATGTTGTTTTACGAAAGAATTTATTTAGAATAATACAAATTAGCTTATTTTTCTAAAATGTTTAAGGTTCTAAAAAGCAGTACTAAGTTTCCAACTTAAAGTAATAGGAGAAAATTACAAAGCCCTGAAGGGACCTTCCCAACAGGGCTTTGTTTTATTAACTGTACAAATGTGTTGACTGCTTAATCAACCATGTCCGATATCTTAACCAGGTTTGCTTGGTATTTAAGCTTTTTGAGTTTAGTGATGTCTTTTTTAGCAGACTTTGGTATTTCATAAAGTCCTACCAGTACCTTATATGCATACAAGTCAGTATTCGAAGCCGCATCTTTGTATTTTAGCTCTTCCAGATAGATTGTCATGAACCCGTCTCTTTCAAGACGTCCTATTGTTCTATCGGCAAGCGATTTATCGCTGAAGGTCCCTACTTCTACTGTGTATCCCTTAACTACCGTAACCTTATTGGTTAAATCGAAGAATTGTATTAATGTGTCAAGGTTTTTTATTTGTTCTTCACTTGACTTGTCTTCGTCGGTCTTAGGGGTTATTACTTTGATCTTGAGTGTGCCTTCTGTATTAAGGTTCTTATTTATCTCAAAATCAGTAGATGAACCATCTTTCGAATTGAACTCCAAAAAGATTTTAGAATCTGCGCTAAGTTGTTTCTCCACTAATTCAGTTGTTTTGAATTCGGAGGTATCAAGCTGTGATTCATCAATTATCTCATAAGGATCAATTCCTTGTCTGAGCAAATCGGCTTCTTCCTCAGTTACCTGTTGAATTTGGACACGTGCAGTACCGCCCATCTCAATCATTTCTTTTGCTGCTTTCGACAGGTCAATAATACGTCCTCTTATGAAAGGACCCCTGTCATTGATACGGACTACTGTATAGAGATTATTTCCAAGATTTGTTACCTTCAGAAGGGTTCCGAAGGGTAAGGTTTTGTGAGCTGCTGTGAGTTCATTAGTGTCAAACCGTTCACCGCTGGCGGTTTTTCGACCATGAAAACCAGGACCATACCACGAAGCCTCACCTATCTCTACAAAACTTGAAGCGGTAGGATCTCCACTGGGTAGTGCCGCTGTTGAGAATTTGGCTGTTAGCACGAGCTGTACAGTTAAAAAAAAGAGAAACGACAAGGTTTTGGTTTTAAGCAAATTATCTCCTTTCTCGGATTGTTATTAAATCACTGTCCTATCTTATATAAATACATACCAACACACGGACAGCGCGTTATTGCTCAAAGCTTTCGCAACTTGGAGCGTTTTCTTTTTTTTATTGGGTTTATATACCCAAACTTGTTAAAAGAACGATCTTTTTAAGATTCGTCAGATTTGTACTCTTCATCTGATATATCAAACCAGCTATGGCTTGTTATATCTCACACATCAAAGCTTACATTGCACATTACAAATCTCAGGTCTTTACATTGTCACATCTTCTTTTGATGATAATGACTTAATATTTTTTTTTACCGGGGGCATATTGATTATTTTATTATCACCGCCGATAAAAGTAAGCCAGTTAAACTTATCATTTCCGTTTTCTACTATGTCGTAGAATGCACTTTGCAATTCTTTTGTAATCTTTCCGGGAATACCATTCCCAATAATACTCTTATCAACCGAGCGAATCGGTGTAACTTCTGCTGCAGTACCTGAGAAAAACATTTCATCGGCTATATACAGCATTTCACGCATTATATTAGTCTCTTTTACTTCGTATCCCATATTTCTGGCAAGCTCAATAACAGATTTCCTTGTCACGCCTGCTAAAATTGAATTTGATATCTGTGGTGTAAAAATTGTGCCTTCATATACTACGAATACATTTTCTCCGCTTCCTTCACTTACGTATCCGTTCAAATCTAGTGCAATACCTTCGGAATATCCGTTTACAATTGCTTCCATTTTAATTAGCTGGCTGTTCATATATGCACCGCCGATTTTCGCCATTGTTGGCATGCTGTTGGGTGCACTTCTTCTCCAAGATGACACACATACATCAATACCTGTTTCAATAGCACCTTTCCCTAAATATGAACCCCACTCATAAGCAGCAATGGTCAAATCTACCGGGTTATTTAAAGGATTAACTCCTAAATCATCAAAACCTCTGTAAGCAATAGGGCGTATATAACAAGCATCAAGATTATTCACCAATATTGTATCAATTATTCCCTGGTTAATCTCTTCATGTGAATAAGGTATCTCAGCTCTGAAAATCTTAGCCGAATTTATAAGCCGTTTTGTATGTTCATCAAGACGGAAAATAGCTGAACCGGCTTTGGTTTTATAGCAGCGTATACCTTCAAAAAATGAAGAACCATAGTGCACAACATGAGAAAGCACGTGAATCTTTGCATCAGCCCAATCAACAAACTCGCCGTTCATCCAGATTTTTTCAACTGCTTTTACTGCCATCTGATTTAAAAGATTTAGTTATTAAAGATTCTTACTGTAAATTCTGTATGTCTTATAAATATGTGCACCTAAATTTTCAGCCGTTTGTCTCATAGCATAGTTATCTTCAAGCACCCAGGAGATCTCAGCTCCCTTAACTTTTTTCCTGTTACCTTCTTTTATTGTTTCAAGATAAAACACAGAGTCGATCCCCTTTTTCTGATATTCGTGTCTGACACCCATAATCAGTACACGAAGTATATCAGTCTTATTCTTGCCCATTAGCAGCTTGAAAATCCCGAACGGTAGAATTCTACCGTTCATAGTTTTCAATATCTGGTTAATATTAGGCAGCGTGAGAGAAAATCCGGCCGGTTTCCCGTCTATTTCTGCAAAAAAAACAATATTCGGGTCAACAACCTGTTTTAAACTTTCACCCATATAATCAAACTCTTCAGATGTTATAGGAACAAAACCCCAATTCATATCCCAGGCATCGTTATAAATATATTCAACTTTTCTAATCTCATTTTCGAGATCTTTCAATTTAAGTGTACGGGTAACAATATTATATCTTTTTTTGATAAGGTTAGCCATACGTTCAAGCTTAGCCATCATTTTCTCATCATTTATAACATCAGACGATATGAAATACGCATACAGGTCTTTTTCCTTATCAAAGCCAAAACTTTCAATTCTATTTGCATAAAAAGCCGGGTTATATGGCATCAGCATCACAGGAGACGAGTCAAATCCGTCTACCAGCAGTCCGCACTCATCATTAGTTGATGGATTAACAGGACCAACTATCTTATCAAAACCCCTGGATTTACACCAATCACAGGCTGTATCCAGCAATAAATCGGAAACATCTTCATTGTCAATTGTCTCAAAAAATCCAAAAAACCCTGTTTTATCGTTATGAAACTTGTTATGATTATCGTTTTTAATAGCCGCAATTCTTCCAACCAATTTCCCGTCTAACTCAGCAAGAAACAGTTCTATCTCAGCATGTTTAAAAAAAGGATTTTTCTTGGGATTAAGATTATTCCGAACATCAAAAATTAGTGGAGGCACCCAGTATTTGTCATCTTTATATAAAGTCCAGGGCAGCTTTATAAAGCTCATCCTGTCTCTATCGTTTTCAACCTTGCGAATTTTTAACAAATTTACTGGATAACTGGATTATTAATTATTAATCTGTGTAATATATTAGTTTATCGAATAAGAATCAATGAATTCATTAATGCACAAGGATTTGGAGTATAGTTCAATATCATGCTGGATTGCATCGGGTTTTAAAATCTCTTTTTATATATTTTTGGCATGACAAAGAACTATTTTCTATGAATCTTATAATGAAAAAAAGGGTTAAAAAATTCCCTCAAGATAGTGTTTTTTTTGAAGCAAGAACAGCTTCCTTATTCAATTTTTTTATCACAATTTGTAAGTATTTTCATTTAAGTTGTGATATGAAAAAGGGTAACATAATTGATTGAGAGACGCCTCTCAGTTTAATACAACATAAAAGATATTGGCCTTGGGTTCTTACCAACTTTTGATAACAAAAACTAAAAAGGATGCCACATGTCTGCTAAATCAGAACAGTTACAGCCCAGACAACGGCAATTCATCCGGAGGGTTGTTCATAGCAGTGAACTGCCTGCTTTTGAGTTGTTACGACTGCACACTAGTTCGCTCTGGAGAAATTGAGTACCCGGATGTCAGTATTCATAATTTGAAGCCACACGGATGTTTATTTGCTTCTATGATGATATTATGCTTTTTTTTAATTATTTTATATGCGTCAACATTTTAAACCCAAAAATTGAAAAGCAATAAAGTACTATTTATCGTTTTAATATTGTTCGGATTCGTTTTAACCGGAAAGCTGTATTCACAGGACAATTGGTGGAAAGAGAAAAAATACAGGTCTGAAGAAAAAAGACAAAAATTTTTAAACTGCAAGAATGTATTTATTAATATTGGCGAGGGTTTGAACTATGCTAACGTATATGCACTGACCCCATATTTTGGGACTGATGTTTATTTAAATATTCTTGATAATGAGAAAGGATATTACAGCTACGAACAAACAAGATTAATCATCGATAATTTTCTGACCAATAATGCTGTTTATGAATTTAGCTGGCGGATATCCAGCCGATCTGAGAACTATGCCTTTGCAAGCGGAAAATATAAATATAAAAGAAACGGATATTTAAATAGTTATGACTTCTCTGTGTCTTTAAAATACATTAATGGCGGGTGGTTAATTGACCAAATAATTATTAATTAGGCGTTTTGCTTAATGTGGAATAAAGTCAATAATACTGAATGGTATCTTAAGGGATTACTGATAATATCTTCAGTAATTGTCTTATGTATTATAATATCTGTAATTGCCCAGGGTTTTTTTAATAGTTCTATTAATAACGACTGGAACAGAATTTCTGTTGAAAAGAACAACCTTATAAAAGACGAGTGTACCTCATTATTTAATTTTTATCAGGCGAAAACTCTTAATTTTGCTAACCTTACAGTAAAAAACAAACGTCTCCTTTCTTATTTTGCAACTCAAAATACCAAGAAATCATACGAAACCCTTCTTGATATGGAACATATCAATGAATACAACGTAGAGATGTACAACAGCCGGCTCGAGTTATTCCTTTTCAACGGCAGGCAATTGAATCCTGATATTTCTGAACTTAAGAGAGCTTTAAACGGAGATAAATTTTCTGTTGTAAAGGAGATTGGTTTTTACACATATATAATAGTGTATGTTCCAATATATTCTTTAACCGATACTTCTAACAGTAATGCAAAATCAATATATGATGGTGTTCTTGCAACCGCAATACTGCTGGATATAAAGTATAATATAAAGAACAATTTCTTCAGTAATTTAGGAATTACCCAGGAAATATATGACCGCCATAATACTAATGTAGAATTTGATTTTAAATCACCGGCAAATTACTCGTTTATTGCAGACTCTGCCTTAATTAAGGAAAAAGATCAGTACAGTTTAACCAATATAGTTGGAGACACAATAGGGAAGATTTACATACCCCGTCTCGATAAGTCATCCTATATACTAAAAGTTAAGGAGCAGTTTTCCGGACTTCTTGATATTCTTGTTTTCATGCTAAACCTGACCATAATTCTAATTGTATCACACCTTATTCGTAATATTAAGTGGAATATACTGAAGGGTTTGATTATAGTTGTATTATTACTGTTGTCAAGATTTTTATGGCTGGCAATTGATTTTCCCGCACAGCTTATTGATAATTCAGGAGCAGGAATATTTTCACCCTTACATTATGCCTCGGGGTTTGGATATGGTATCGCCCGCTCATTAGGGGATTTTTTAATTACTTCTATACTTGTCTTAATATCTTGTGCTTATATAGTCTCGCTGGTCATAGATTCATACAAGAAAGATTCGGTTAAAAATCATTATTTGATAAATATTGCTATTATCTTGTTTTCTGTAATTGCATTCATTGCTTTACTGCAATATTACGGGGTTATTATACAAAGCCTGGTATATGATTCTAATTTTAAATACTTTGACCATTCTCAAATTTTTCCGACAGAGCAGCCGGAATTAATTGGTGTCCAATTCGCAATTATTGCTTTATCCATTTCCCTTCTTTTAATATTGTTCTCATGTTCACTAATTGTCAGCAAGTACCTGGCAAAATATATAGCATTCAACAGATTTTTAAGGAAATACCCTGTTATTTTAGTTTCCGGAATATTTATCTTAATCAGTTTAATAATTGAAATATTAAACGGTCCGGTATTTGAGCTTTCAATGCAATTAAACTACCGGCTGTTAATAATTGCACTTACAAGTATATTCACATTTTATATTCACAGGCAGTTAATTATTAAGCGTAATTACAGGTTTAATTCTACTCTTAATTTTTCAATTTTAATACTTGCCTGTATTATCTTTGTTCCGGTTATTTTGCTCAATAAAATATCATCACAGGAAAATAAATATCTTGAGCTTCTTTCAAGAAGGATTTCTGAAAAAGCAGATGATAAGATAATAAGCTTAATAATGTCAAGTATTGAAAATGTATCCGAGACGCCTAATTTTGAATCCGATCTTTCCAATAAGAATAAATATTCAAAGCTTGCATTTAATATATGGAGTAAAAGCTCACTTTATACTGAAGACTTAAATACAGCGGTATTTGTGCTTGATACTAACAAGAGGGTAATTAGTGATTTCAATATTAATCCCTCGGAATTGATATCAGACAGCGTAGTAAATTTTGCAGCACGGAGCTTTATGAAAAACAGGTTATCCATCATGGAACCGGAAGAAGAAAGCTCAGAGGAGATAATAGATGATGCAGAAGAGGAAATGCTTCAGGGAAGAGTTATCCAGAATAAAGAAATGAAATTCTATTGCGGAATAAAACCAATTGAAAAGGCAAACCTTATACGCAGTAAATACCGGCGTTTGCTTGGATATCTTGTAATTGCTGCTCAATATGATGCTAAAAATTACCTTTCTCAATCAGGCATGCAGATATTTAAGAACTTTTCACGCGATAATATTATAAATAAATTAACTTCTACGCCTGTAATTTCCGAATTTTCTGACGGCGAAATGGTAAGCTCTAATAATAAAGATATATCACGTTCTCTTAATAAATCCCTGGACTTATTCCGTGAGAGTGTAAAAGATAAAATAGACAAATCATCTTTCCGTTATGACCAGGTTGAAAATCAGTTATATAAATCGTTTTATATATTAAGCCCTCAAAAAATGGGCAAAAATGAGATTGAAAAGATATATGTTGTGAGTATTAAGATAAATGATTTCGGACAAACAACATTTTTCGTCTTCAAGTTTTTGATTTTCGTAGTTGTGTTGTACCTGATATTTATCTTCATATATCTTTCGTACAGAGTAAGCAAATACCTGATGTATTCGAAGTATACAAGTACTTTTAAATTTGGCTTCAGGGAAAAGATATTTGTATCTTTTATAGTAGTATCGGTTATTCCTATCATTGTGCTTGCAGTTTACAGCAGGGAGTTTGTTAAAGATAAAAACAGTGAATTTGACAGAAGCCAGATGGTTTCAGACCTGAGAATAATTGAACAATATATAAAGCAAAAAAATCCTTTTCCTGATTTTTCCAAGTATTCATCATCCGGCATTGATTATACTTCGCTTCCGAATATTTTCGGCAAAGGATTTTCTGAATCACATAAGAATTTTAATCTGTATATTAAAACACGGCTTGTGTCAACAACAAATGAAGAGCTATATAAATCTGATTTAATAGATGAGCGTATCAGCGGTACAGCTTTTTATAATATTGCTCTGCTCAAAAAGGACTATTATATGGAGAACCAGGATGTAGGCTCTCTCACTGTTGTTGTAGGTTATAAGCCTATATATGATAATTTTAATAACCTTATCGGTATTCTGTCATCTCAATCAGTATTCAAGCAAAATGAAATAAACCAGGAACTTACCGAAAACCTTGTTTACATTTTCGGAATATATTTTGTAGCCGTGATATTTCTTGTGATAATAGTTAACATACTATCATATACTATTTCCAATCCAATAATCAAGCTGCAGAAAGCAACAGAACAGCTTTCAAAAGGTAATATTGAGATAGAAGTAAAATCAGACAGTAAAGATGAAATAGGAGAACTTGTCCGTTCTTTTAATGTAATGACAAAAGAGCTAAAGCGTTCTCGCGCAGAGCTTAAACGTGTTGAGCGTGAATCTGCCTGGAGAGATATTGCAAGACAGGTAGCGCATGAAATAAAAAATCCTTTGACGCCAATGAAGCTGGCTATACAGCATTTATTTTATGCTTATTCACACGGCTCGAAAGATTTTAAATCAATTTTACAAACGACAAATCGCTTGATAATAGACCAGATAGAAACGTTAAATAGAATAGCGACAGAATTTTCGGATTTTGCAAAAATGCCAAGCAGGAATTACGAAGTATTGGATATTGACTCAATACTTAATGATGTAGTAAAGCTGCTGAACAGTGAAGGCAAAATTTATTTGATAATAGATTCACGGAACAAAAACAATAATGTTATAGGTGATAAAGATGAAGTTAAAAGAGCTTTTATTAATATCATCAGAAATTCAATACAAGCAACCGATGAAAAACTGTGTAATCACAAAGACGGTCATATTAACATTGAAACTATCAAAAATAACGAATATTATTCAATTACAATAAAAGATAATGGTGTTGGCATGGATGAAGAGACTTTACAGCAATTATTTGAGCCATACTTTTCTACAAAATCTTCCGGTATGGGATTAGGCTTGGTTATTACTAAAAAAATTATCGACGATATGAAGGGTAAAATATTTGTCAAAAGTGAAGAAAAAAAAGGTACAGAAGTAGAGATAAGATTTCCTATTTCAGCAATAGATTAATTTGTTATAGCTGTTCTTATAATATGTAATAAAACACTTACAGAAATTCTAAATACAGTCATATATTTATTTACATATTATAAGAAAAGCTATAAAAACCCAAAATTAATTTAATACACAAGGAGGAAAAATGTGTAAAAGAAATACAATCTTTACTGCTGTTTACTGTATATTATTTGTGCTAACCTGTACAGGTGCTTTACATTCCCAAGGTGTTACGGATGAATATGGTTATACAATTGGCGGCAATTATGTACTGAGCGGATTAAATAGCTTTTCATCATACGCTAACATTCCACATAACAATATGTTCAACCAGCCGGCACATGGTACAATAGAAATGTGGATATATCCGGTAAATGGTTCTGCATTCCAAACATTGCTTGCAAAAGGACCCAATGAGGCGTCTTCATTCCTGTTTGGTATTCAAAGTTCGTACCTGCGTTTCAAGATTGGTGCTACTTTATTTTCTAATACCGCAGGTACTACTATCCCAAATAACCAATGGACACATGTTGCGGTAACGTGGTCCTCAGTATCTTATTTTACAGTTAATTTTTATGTAAATGGTGCTTTAAGCGGAAGTGCTCTTAATCTTAACGCTACATGGGTTAATAACGCTGATGCTATTAGAATTGGTGCAAACCAGTACAATTATAACCAGCCATTCAATGGTAAAATAGATGAAGTACGATTCTGGAATGTGGTGAGATCTGCATCACTTATTGCTGCAAACCGCTTTACCGGAATTGGAGATATCACAGGTGCTAATACGAACAGTGCAATTACATCAGGCTATAACTATGCAGGATTGGTTTCTTCATGGACTTTTAATAATACATCTTCTGTAATTGATGGTATCAGCGGTTTTAACGGTACATATGTTGGTTCCGCAGTTGCAACATTTCAGGATGCTGGCATACCGATGCCTTATAACATTGCTATGATGTTTCCGGGCGGAACACAAGATTATCTAGTTATTAACACTTCGACTTTATATAATCAAACAGGGGATGGCTCTATTGAAATGTGGATAAAACCCTCATCGTTTTCTAAAGACCAGACATTGATTTCAAAAGGAGCAACAAGCAGTACAATTACTTTTCTGTTTGGAATTTCAAGTGCAGGCAAGCTTTTGTTCAGGACTGCCAGCAATGCTATCGCAAGTACAGGTCCGTCACTTGATATCAACAAGTGGAATCATGTGGCTGTTGCATGGAGCACATCAGGCAGTTTCTTTAACATCAATTTCTTCCTCAATGGAAATATAAATGGTGCAACAGTGCAAATTCCCAATTTAATGCCGATAAATACCAATAATATTTATATCGGCAGTTCTCAGGCACTTCCTAATTCAGCTTTTACCGGATATATTGATGAAGTAAGGTTGTGGAATCCTACATTGAATGCATTTGCAATACAAAACAATATGTTTGTATCGTCAAGAGTAATACAGGCAAACAGCAGTTTATTGGCTGCTTATATTTTCGATGGTAATCTGAATAATTTAACCAATCAAGCCGGAATAAATGCATCACTAAATAATGGCGGAACAAACAACAGCAGGTTTAGCGGATATATAAGTGAAACTAGCACAGGATATTTTCCTACAACACTTTGCGCACATACAACAACTATAAACAGGGGTGGAAGTCCAAATTCTTTCCCGATTGGATTTAGCAGAAGTTCAGATTATATTTTAATCCCTGATAACAATACTTCAGGTATTACCGATTCAATATTTGTTACAAATCCTACGGGTTCATTGTTTAATATAGAAGTATTTCTTTCTATTGAACATACGTATGTGGGAGATCTAATCGTATCACTTCAGGGACCAAACGGTATATCAAAAATATTATTGAATCGTAACGGGGGTGCTTTAGACAATGTACTGACATTTGTCGGCGATGCATTCGCGAACCTGCCGAATGCGGCCAATTATTATCCTCCCTGGGCATTCATTAAACCTATGGATCCCATGGGTACTTTTAACGGTTCAACAATTCAGGGAACATGGATACTAAAATGTATTGATGCAGCAGCCACCAATACCGGAGCATTAAAAGGATGGGGTGTAAGATTAAATTATTCTGTTAATATTGAAAAAACATCTGAAATAATTCCAACAAAATTTCAATTATCACAGAATTATCCCAATCCGTTCAATCCTGTCACCAATATAAACTTCGACCTGGCAAAGAGTACTGATGTGAAAATTACATTATTCGATATGCTTGGCAGGGAAGTGAAAGTTATAGCTAACGAATTTAAAAATCCCGGAAGCTATACTTTGAAATTTGACGCAAGCACACTTGCATCAGGTACTTATTTCTATAAAATTGAAGCAGGGGAGTTTACAGACGTGAAGAAGATGGTTTTAATAAAATAGAACCATAGATTACACCAATAAAGCAGGTTTCTCAGATTAAAAAAGGCGGTTTCAATTAAACCGCCTTTTCTATTTCTGTAATATTAATTCTCTATTTGTAATCAGTACTGTCCCATTAGAAGTCAAATAAAAACAGTTGTTTATCATCAACACCTGTATTATTATTGGGAACATAGTTTATAAATAGTTCATTTAACAGTTGTTTAGAGAAAACATTTACACT
>Ga0105092_10000016_pt1 | contig 78093 bp, 69 predicted proteins | sample PPLLak2March2015_FD_87021 | JGI IMG/M metagenome (GOLD analysis project Ga0105092, IMG submission 87021) | Freshwater sediment microbial communities from Prairie Pothole Lake near Jamestown, North Dakota, USA - PPLs Lake P7 Core (1) Depth... | ecosystem: Environmental > Aquatic > Freshwater >... | reverse complement strand
TGGTAGCAAGATTGACAATGGAACGAAAGAATCCCGAAGGGATGACATTATGGTAACAAGATTGACAATGGAACGAAAGAATCCCGAAGGGATGACATTATGGTAACAAGATTGACAATGGAACGAAAGAATCCCGAAGGGATGATATAATGGTAGCAAGATTGACAATAGAACGAATGAATCCCGAAGGGATGATATTATGGTAGCAAGATTGACAATGGTACGAAAGAATCCCGAAGGGATGATATTATAGAAAAATCTTCAAACAAGAGTTGAAAAAAAACATTTTCCGGAGGAATAAATGAAATTAGGGATAATAGGACTTGGAAAAATGGGCGGTAACATGTCTGAAAGATTGTTGAAGGATAAGCATGAAGTGGTTGCGTTTGATCTGAATTTAGAAGCTGTAAACAATGTTGTTACTCTTGGTGGTATCAGTGCAGAATCTGCTGAAGAGCTGGTCAAAAAATTAGAATCACCGCGGGTTATTTGGATGATGGTTCCGGCAGGTGCTCCTGTTCAAAATACAATTGATAAGCTTGTTCCGGTTTTAAATAAGGGTGATATAATAATAGACGGCGGTAATTCCAATTACAGGGATTCACGTCTCAGGGCTCATTACCTCAAAGAAAAAGAAATATTTTATCTTGATGCAGGTACAAGCGGCGGTATCTGGGGATTAAAAGAAGGTTACTGCATTATGGTCGGAGGGGAAGAGAATGCCTTTAAATACTGCGAACCGATTTTCAAAACACTGGCACCTCCCAATGGTTATTTGTATACAGGTCCAAGCGGTTCAGGGCATTATGTTAAGATGATACATAATGGGATTGAATATGGACTTATGCAGGCATACGCCGAAGGTTTTGAAATAATGTATAATTCAGATTATGATATAAAGCTTGGCGAGGTTGCAAAGCTCTGGGAACACGGCAGTGTTGTACGTTCGTGGCTGCTGGAACTATTAGCTGATGTTCTTGCGAATAATAACAAGCTGGAGGATATTAAAGCATTCGTTCCGGATTCAGGTGAAGGAAGATGGACAGTATGGGAGGCAATTGAAAAGAATGTTCCGGCACCAATCATAACTAATTCATTGCTTGTACGTTTGCGTTCAAGGCAGGAAGAGCCATTCGGTGCAAAAATCCTTGCAGCTCTGAGAAATGAATTTGGCGGTCATGCTGTTAAGAAAAAAGATTGATTTATGGAAAAAAATTATATTCATTCCACTGAAACCTTAGGTCTTGAAAGTGAAAGACACTGTGACCCGTGCATTGTTGTTATTTTTGGTGCAACCGGAGACCTGACCCGCAGAAAATTAATGCCTGCCTTATATAATTTATACAGGAACGGCTTTTTAGCTGAAGGTTCTATTATTCTGGGTTCTTCAAGGACTGAATATAATGATGAACAATTCAGAGAGGAAATGAGAAAAGCTATTGATGAATTTGGTACAGATGATGAAAAGAATGACCCGGGGTGGGATGATTTTGCAAAGGTACTGTTCTATATCAGTACAGACGTAAGAGATTCTAGTGCTTACGGACAGTTAAAGCAGAAAATTGAAGAACATGAAAGATCAGGCCAATCTTGCGGTAACAGGTTATTTTATTTTGCAATGCCGCCTGAGTTCTTTGATGACATTGCAATAAATCTATCCAAAGTAAAGCTTAATAACCCGGCAAATGAAGACAGCTGGACAAGAGTAATCATCGAAAAACCCTTTGGCGAAGACCTGGAATCGGCAAATCACCTCAACTCATTATTCTTAAAGCTTTTTTCTGAAAAGCAGATTTACAGAATAGACCATTATCTGGGTAAAGAAACAGTACAGAATTTGCTGGCATTCAGGTTTGGCAACAGCATATTTGAACCGATATGGAACAGGAATTATATAAGCAATGTTCAAATAACCGCCGCCGAAACAGTCGGTTTGGAAAACAGAGCTGATTATTACGATAGAACCGGAGCATTAAGGGATATGGTTCAGAACCATATATTGCAGCTTCTTTCTTTAATTGCAATGGAGCCGCCTGTGAATTTTGAAGCCGATATTGTCAGAGATGAAAAGGTGCAGGTTTTCCGTGCTATTGAGCCAATGTCACGAAATGAAATAAAAGAAAATGTTATCAGAGGACAATATACAGAAGGAGTTATTAACGGTAATAATAAGGCTTCTTACGCTAATGAGAAAGGTGTAGCTCCTAACTCAACAACAGAAACATATGCAGCAATGAAGCTGCTGGTCAGGAACTGGAGATGGGCAGATGTTCCGTTCTATATAAGAACCGGAAAGAGACTTGAGAAGCGGCTAACCGATATTACTCTTGTATTCAGAAGAACACCGCATTTAATATTCAGAAAAAGGGGAACCGATGAGCATATTGCAAACATTCTATCTATAAGGATTCAGCCGGATGAAGGGATTTCATTTTTTATTAATGCCAAGAAGCCCGGAGCAGGTATGCAGCTTACTCCTGTTGAAATGGATTTTAATTACAGCTCAACATTTCATACCCGGTTATCCAATGCTTATGAACGGCTCCTGCGTGATTGTTTATCCGGAGACCAAACGCTTTATTCAAGAAAAGATGCTGTTGAAGCAACATGGTCAATTATTACACCAATATTAAATACCTGGAAGGAGATGGGGAGTGAAAATTTATACAAATATCCTTCCGGTTCATGGGGTCCTGAAGAAGCAAATGTACTGGTAAAAAAAGACGGGAAAAAGTGGATAAATTATTAAGTGATCTTTAGCATAAATATAATAATGGGGTAACATTTTAGTTTTTGTTTTTTTAATTTCAGTTCATGTCCTCACCCCCCGACCCCCTCTCCTATGATATATGAAAGGAGAGGGGGAGGCAATGGATTAAAGAACTTGAGTTATGATAAAATCTTATAAATAAAAGGAACTCCCCCTCTCCTAACGCTTATCATAGGAGAGGGGGTCGGGGGGTGAGGACATGAACTGAAATTACCTGTTTATTTCTTTCGATAACTAATTGATTTAAGTAATATATATTTATAACATGGTATCGGATATTAAAATATATGAAACTACGGATGAATTAAACTCAGGTGCTGCTGAATTAATAGCCGGGCTTATATCTTCTTTTATAAGGCTGAATTTTAAATGTACTTTTGTCCTTTCCGGCGGCTCTACACCTGAAAGGTTATTCACTCTGCTTGCTGATAATTATAAAACAGAAATTGACTGGAAAAAGGTATTTCTGTTCTGGGGTGATGAAAGATATTTACCTGTGGACCATCCCGGCAATAATTATAAAATGGCAAACGAACATTTATTATCACATGTAAATATTGACCCGCAAAGTATTTTCAGAATTAATACCGATACATCTCCGGAAGAATCGGCAAAAGAATATGAAGACCGTATAAAAAAGTTTTTCGGCAATAATGAACTTCCGGTATTTGATGTTGTGCTGTTAGGTTTAGGGAAAGACGGGCACGTAGCTTCAATTTTTCCGGGTACGGATGCAGTGAATGAAAAAGAAAAATGGGTTGCAGCTGTAAAGGCTGATTCACTTAATACCGAAAGAATAACAATGACACTTCCGGTAATCAATAATGCCAAGAATGTTATCTTTCTGATTTCAGGTGAGGATAAAAAAGAGATAGTTGAAAAAATATTTATTAAAAAAGAAAAAGATAATTTTCCTGCATTAATGGTAAAACCGCAAAACGGCAGCTTGTTTTATTTAATGGACCGGGCTGCAGCAGGCGATATGAAAACTGAATAACTCTTATCATGAATAATTATAAGTATATCATAATAGGCGGCGGAATGACCGGCGACTCTGCCGTAAAGGGCATCAGGGAAGTTGATAAAGATGGTTCAATTGCTATGTTCTCACGTGAACCTGACCCGCCTTATAACCGGCCTCCTCTTACCAAAGACCTTTGGAAAGGAAGTGAAATTGAAAAAATATGGAAAAAGACCAATGAACAGAATGTTGATATCTTTCTTGAGACAAGTATTGAACAGATAAATGCTTCGGATAAAACCGTTGTTGACAGCAAGGGAGATGTTCACAGTTATGTGAAGCTGCTGGTTGCAACCGGAGGAACAACAATTAAGCTTCCATTTGAAAATGATGAAGTAACTTATTACCGAATGTTAAAAGATTACGAATATATACATACACTTTCGGAATCAAAAAAGGATTTTGCAGTAATTGGAAGCGGATTTATTGGATCGGAAATTTCTGCTGCATTACGTATGAATGGCAGGAATGTTACGATGATATTTCCCGAAAACCTGATTGGCATAAAGATTTATCCGCATGACCTGGCTGAGTATATAACAGATTATTACAGGAACAAGGGAGTCAACCTGGTAAGTGAGGATAAGGTTAAAGGTATTAAAAAACAAAACGGGAAACATATTTTAAACACTGAATCCGGAAAAGAAATTAAAGCCGACCATATAATTGCAGGTATCGGCATAAAGCCGGATGTAGCTCTTGCAGCTAAAGCCGGTGTGAAAACCGAGAACGGAATTATTGTTGATGAATTCCTGAGAACAAACATTGACGATATTTATGCAGCGGGTGATGCAGCTAACTTTTATAATCCCCTGCTTGATAAAAGAATAAGAGTTGAACATGCCGACAATGCAAATAAAATGGGAAAAGCCGCAGGCAGAAATATGGCAGGTAAGGAAGAACCATATGAATATCTCCCGTTCTTCTATTCCGATATGTTTGAGCTTGGCTATGAAGCAATAGGTGAATTGGATTCAAGATGTGATATGTATTGCGACTGGCAGGAAAAGTTCAAGAAGGGTGTTATATATTACCTGGATAAAGAAATTGTTGTCGGTGTTTTATTATGGAATGTTTGGAATAAAGTTAATGATGCAAGAGAGCTCATTGCAAGCAAGCTCAAATTTAAACCGGAGGATTTGAAAGGAAAAATAATATAGGGCTTTATATACTGCAGCTTTAACAGTGTCCTCTAGCCTGTCATTCTATATATTTCATATTAATTAATCCTGATGCAAAGTACATAATATTTTTCCCTTCTATTTTTTTTAATAGATATATTTTCGCTGTTTAAGAGGGATAGACAAAAAGCAATAAAAAAACTTGCTTAAATGTGTGAAATTAGAACTAATTATAAAAGCTTTTGATTTTATAGAATATTGCAATAAGCAGAGATATTTAATACTCACCTGCTGCAAATTTCTACCTTTCTGAAAAATATCTCAAATAGGAGTTAATTATGCGGAAAATTTTATTGATTTCGTGTTTACTTTTAGCTATTCAAATTAATACAAGTGCTCAGTGGCAGCAAGGTAATGGAATATATGGAGGTTTTGTAAGGGCAATTGCAACAAATGGTAGCACCTTGTATGCTGCAACTATGTATTCAGGACTTTATAAATCAACAGATAATGGTTTATCATGGTCTCAGACTTCATTGAATAATGAAAGCATTTACTCGGTAGCCGCCAATGGTAATTACGTATACGCAGGTACTGCTGAACATGGGATCAAAATATCCACAAATAATGGTTCAAACTGGATTCAGACAAGCGTTAATAATCTATATATATTTTCTATAGCAATAAAAAATAATTATGTATTTGCCGGAGGTAATGGATTTTATATATCAACAGATTACGGATTAAATTGGACTCAAGGTCAATCGTTTTATGAGATTCATTCTTTGTTGGTAAAAGATGAATATCTTTTTCAGGGAACAGGTGGGGGTACATTCCGTTCATCAAATAATGGAGCAAACTGGATTCCTGTTAACTATTATATTAGTGATATTAACACACTTGTTGATTATGGAAGTAGGATTCTTGCAGGAACCAATACGCATGGATTATTATATTCTACAAATTACTGTGAAAATTGGATACCACTTGGTTTAATCGATAAAAATGTTAATAGTGTAATTCCAATCGATAATAATATTATCGCAGGAACAAATTATTCCGGACTATTTGTCTCAACTAACAATGGCTTAAACTGGACTCAGAATAATATTAATTATAACAGCTTCTATGCTTTATTACCTGTGAACAATACTATTTTAGCCGGCTCATCCCAATTAGGCGTTTTAAAGTCATCTAATAACGGTCAGAATTGGGTACAAACAAGTATGAATTTCCGGACTGTAAATTCTATTGTATCAAAAGATAATTACATGTTTGCTGCTTCAGGTTTATCCTTTATTGGAGCAACATACAGGTCATCTGATTATGGAGCAAACTGGTATCCGTTAAATTTTGATTATGATGTTTCTTCATTTGCAGTCAACGGTAATAATTTATATGCAGGTGTATGGGCATCTGATACATTTAGCCATGTTGGTGTATATATTTCAACAAATAACGGTATAAACTGGTCTAAAACAGCTTTAAGCACTCCTGTTCATTCACTGAAAATTAAAGGTAATGATGTTTTTGCAGGTGACTATCACCAGGTAAATCGTTCTACTAATAATGGAGTAAATTGGATATCAACAGGTCAATTTCAATCTGTTTATTCACTTGCAGCAAATAATAGTAATGTATTTGCAGGTACCAGTACAGGATTATTTATATCATCAAACAATGGGACAAATTGGAGTCAACCAGTTTTAAACAATCAATATATATGGGCGATAGCTGCCAATAATAATATTATTTATGCCGGAGGAAGTACCGGAATAAGTATTTCATATGATAATGGACAAAATTGGATCTCAACAAGTTTAACAAAGCAAAGAGTTAAATCACTTTATGTGTATAGCAATACTGTATTTGCGGGCACTGAATCTCACGGTATTTACTATTCAACAAACAATGGAATAAACTGGATTTCTTTGAATAATGACTTACCTCCAAATTTAAGCGCATATTCATTCAGTGTAAATAATGGTTACCTGGTAACGGGTACGAATTATAGTGTCTGGCGAATACTATTTAATGGAATTACTGGCAACATTAATACAAATAATAAAATACCTGAAAATTTTTCTCTTTCTCAAAACTATCCCAATCCCTTCAATCCATCCACTCACATTAGTTTTTCAATCCCCCCTATAAGGGGGGCAAGGGGGGTGGAACATGTGGTATTGAAAATTTATGATATAACCGGAAGAGAAGCAGCAACCCTTATAAACGGCAATCTTGAAGCAGGCACGCATGAAGTGGAATGGAATGCAGGAGATTTTGCAAGCGGTGTGTATTTTTATTCATTAATTGCTGATGGTGTGGTGATTGATACAAAGAAACTTATTTTACTTAAATAAAAGAAAACATCATGAAAAAGATTTTTACTTATTTATTTATTTCATTTTGTACAATAAATATATCACTTGCACAGGTAACACAGGAGTGGTTACAAATATTCAATGGACCATTATCTTCTGATAATGCATTTTTAGTAACTGACTCTGCGGGAAATATATATATATCATGCAGTAAAATAAATCCGGGTACTCAAACAGACTACTGTATTATTAAATACAGTCCATCAGGTATTCAGCAATGGGTAACATATTATAATTCACCGGCTGATTCAGCCGATAAGGTAACAGCTATGGCAATTGATAAATCCGGTAATATATATGTAACAGGAAGCAGTATTGGTATAGGGACAATGGAGGATTTCTGTACTATAAAATACAATTCTTCGGGTATTCAACAGTGGGTACAAAGATTTAACGGACCAGGTAATAATTCGGATTGGCCTACTGATGTAAAAATAGACAAAAAAGGAAATATATATGTAGCAGGAGATAGTTATAGCCTTGCATCCGGTCGTGGATTTTACACTATTAAGTATAACACATCAGGTGTTCAGCAATGGGCACAACCATACGATATTATAGGTAATGAATGGAGTACTGCATTAGCAATAGATACCGCAGGTAATGTATTTATATGCGGTAGCTGCGGTTTTAATAATAATTATTATGACTATTGTACAGTTAAATACAATTCATCAGGTGTTTTTCAATGGGCTAGGATATATGATTCGAGTTGGGAAAATACCTATGCTATTGGTGTTGATTTTAATAGCAATGTTTATGTAACTGGAGGAAGCCTCGGTCAAATAGGATTTGATTATTGTACAATTAAATATGATAAGTCCGGAGTACAACAATGGGTGAAATTGTACAAAGATCCAGCTAATATGTCTGATATTGCATCTACTATGATAGTAGATACGCTGGGTAACGCATATGTATCGGGGAATAACGTTTCAATACAGGGAGAACGCGGCTACGCTACAGTCAAATATAACACATCAGGTGTTCAGCAATGGGTTGCTGTATATAATGCACCTACATTTTATGGATCTGGTAAGCCACTTGCCAGTTCAATGGATAAGTTGGGGAATATTTATTTAACAGGATTATTATCTTCCACTAATACTATTAATGACTTTTGCACAGTGAAATTTAATTCATCAGGTATCCTACAATGGGCGCAAATTTATAATGGTGATTCCACCTCTGTAGATGTAGCAACTTCAATGGCAATCGATAAAACAGGTAATGTATATGTAACCGGGACGAGTCATTTATATAATAATTATAATAGAAAATTGGTAACAATAAAATATTCACAGTTTGTTGGTGCAAATCCAATCTCATCTAACATACCGGATAGATTTGAATTATCACAAAACTATCCCAATCCATTCAATCCATCAACAAAGATAAAGTTTGAAATTCCGGAAACCCCCCTTAGTCCCCCCTTTGGTAAAGGGGGGATAGTGTCCCTGAAAATCTTTGATATACTTGGCAGGGAAGTTGCGATTCTCATAAATGATAAGCTCACTCCCGGCACACATGAAGTTGATTGGAATGCAGGAGATTTTGCAAGCGGTGTGTATTTCTATTCATTGATTTCAGATGGAGTAGTGATTGATACGAAGAAATTAGTTTTACTTAAATAAAAGAAAACATCATGAAAAAGATTTTTACTTATTTATTTATTTCATTTTGTACAATAAATATATCACTTGCACAGGTAACACAGGAATGGGCGGCAATATATCCAAACAGCAGTGCAAATACAGGTGCAATTGATGATTCAGGAAATGTATATATTACTGGAGTATGCTGGCTAATAGATTCGCATGATATAATAACAATTAAATATAATTCCTCAGGTGTACTTCAATGGGTAAAGACATATAACGGTACTTACAGCTATATGGATATTGGTTATTCAATTGATGTGGATAAATGGGGTAACGTTTATATTACAGGTGTGACTAATTGGAATTCTTATTATACTACAAGTGATTACTGCACAATAAAATATAGTTCCTCAGGTATACTGCAATGGGTACAAATTTACAATGGTTCAGGAAATTCAATTGACATTGCGTTTTCACTTAAAACCGATGACTCAGGAAATACATATGTGACAGGACAAAGTGTGGGTGATAATTATACAGGATATGATTGTGTTACAATAAAATACAATACTTCCGGAGTGAAACAATGGGAAACAAGATATACAGGCAGTATAGATGATTATCAAAAGTTTAACGGAGCTATTGCTTTAGTACTGGATAGACTAGGTAATGTATATATAACAGGTTCAAGCTGTTGGATCGATAGCTTATCCAATGATTATTGTACGATAAAGTATAATTCATCAGGTGTTGAGCAGTGGGTAAGAAGATATAATGGTACAGGAAATTGGTTTGATGAGACAACATCAATAGCTTTGGATAAACTTGGTAATATTTATGTAACCGGCGGTTGCACAGGGAGTAGTTATAATTCCCATTTTGTAACGATTAAATACAATTCATCAGGTGATTCTATATGGACCCAAAAATACTTTTCACCCGGAGGCGCATATGAAGATAAGGCCACTTCAATAGCTGTAGATAGCAGCAGTAATGTATATATAACTGGCTATAGCACAGGTACCGGTACACAAAGGGACTTCGCTACAATTAAATATAACTCATCCGGAGTGCAGCAATGGGTACAGAGGTATAACGACCCTTATAATAATTTGGATATACCTTCGTCAATAAAAATTGATAAATACGATAACGTGTATGTAACAGGTTTCAGTGATAATAGTCCCAGACCCGGAAGTGGTTCAGGATGGGATTATACAACAATTAAATATAACTCATCCGGAGTTCAGCAATGGCTGCAAATATATAACAGCCCGAGTAATTCATCGACGGATTATGCGAACTTTCTTGGTTTAGATAAATTTAATAATGTATTTGTGTCAGGTAGCAGTGTACAGGGGCTCACAACAATAAAATATTCTCAGTTTGTGGGAACAAACCCAAGCTCAACGCACATACCTGATAGATTTGAATTATCACAAAACTATCCCAATCCCTTCAATCCATCAACCCGCATCCGCTTTTCAATCCCCCCTAAAAGGGGGGCAAGGGGGGTGGAACATGTGGTATTGAAAATTTATGATATAACCGGAAGAGAAGTAGCAACCCTTATAAACGGTAAGCTGGAAGCAGGCATTCACGAAGTTGATTGGAATGCAGGAGATTTTGCAAGCGGTGTGTATTTTTATTCATTGCAAGCAGGGGAGTTTGTTGAAACAAGGAAGTTGGTTTTAATAAAATAGATTTTAAAAAAAACTGAATTGTTAATCGACCTTATGCATGTAATACAGATATTCTTGCTAAGTCTTTTGATTAGAGTTATTCTTATCTCTTTATAAAATTATTTAGATAGATATAATCGTTAATGAACGAATAATCCCAGGACTTAGTAAGCTTAATGGATGATTGAAAAAACTTACTAAGTCCTGAGTTCTTTAATGGATTGAAATTTTAAGTTATTTGTAAAATTATTCCGGATTCAGGACTTATTCGTATTTATAGACTTAGCATGAATAACACTTGCGAAAATGCATAAGGTTCATTACTAATAAATTGCGACAATATTACGCGTTATATTCAGTTGATTGTATTTCATCTTAATCCGTGTAACCTATAATTCTCATTTATGCCCCATTTTATCAAGTCTGGTGGATTTATATATGAGAGGAGAGCTTCATAACCCAATTATGTTAAATATAACTCAATATTCAACATTTTGCGTTCATCATGCTATCATTCTGTTGTAAAATGCATAAATGATGTTTTCAAATATACGAAATATCCATATAACAATTATATAAATAAGCAGATAGCGTGATTATTTTTGCAGTAAAATCATCCTAAATACCGCAAATACAGCTTAAAATTAAAGAAAATGATTTTAGTAGTTAAGTCTAATAGCAGCAGGGTATTAAGTTACCCAATTGTGCTAATTTGGGTAAAAAAATGTCGCAATTTTTATACAAATGTTTCACGTGAAACATAAAATATCAGCGATAAGCATATTTAAATTATGCGAAAATCGCCAAAAATCAGCAAATCCTCGGAAGCTGCTCACCGCTCAGCATGTCTATAATTCTTGATGCCTCAATAACGCTCTTCATAGTAACCATGCCTTTATTATTGGTATTTACAGTACCTATCATGGAAACAGCCGGCTCTTCTAACTGCATTAATTGTAATGCTTTAGCCGCATCTTTTTCCGGAACAAACAAAACAAACCTTCCTTCATTAGCAACATAAAGCGGGTCAAGTCCGAGTATCTCGCAGGCACCCCGCACATCTTCCCTAACAGGAATATCCTTTTCATTAATATTTATGCCAAAATTAGAAGCTTCAGCAATTTCGGCAAGTGCACTGGATAAACCGCCCCTGGTAAGGTCACGCATACAGTGGATTTCGATACCTTCATTAATTAGCTTATTTACAATACTATTAAGAGGTGCAGAATCGCTTTCGATTACCGTTTCGAACTCAAGCCCTTCTCTGACTGCCATTATAGCAATACCGTGTCTTCCGATATCCCCGTTAATAATAATAGCATCTCCTTCTTTAATGGATGCTGGATTTATGCTCAAATTATGCTCAATAACGCCAATTCCTGAAGTATTAATAAATATTCCATCACCTTTGCCTTTATCTACAACCTTAGTATCACCTGTAATTATTTCTACACCGCAGATTTTTGCTGTTTCCTTCATGGAATTGACAATTCTCCATAGTGTTTCCATCGGTAATCCTTCTTCTATGATGAACCCTGCACTGATGTATTTGGGAACAGCACCGCTCATAGCAAGGTCATTTACCGTACCATGCACAGCAAGCGAGCCAATATCGCCGCCCGGAAAGAATAAAGGATGGATTACATAAGAATCGGTTGTAAATGCAAGCTTATTTGAAGAAATATCAATCACGGCAGAGTCATGCCTCTTACCTGCATCTATTTTGCTGAATTCCGGCATAAACATCTTTTCGATGAGATTATGCATAAGCTTTCCGCCCCCGCCATGAGCCATCATAACAGATGGGTATTTTTGTATCTCAACCGGGCAGGATAATATAAATTCTTTATTTTTCATTTACTCTTTTCTTTTAAACTTTCGACAAATAAGAAGTTAGAAGCTAGAAGTTAGAAGTTAGATTAAAATGATTTCCAATTATCATGTAGAGAATTCAACATTTTACCAACTTCATTGCATTGATTAATAATGCAGTTAAATGTTTCTTCTTCTATATATTTACACTAAAATGCAAATTCTATCCATACACTTGTCTCAGCACAGGAACCGAGGGAATTGACCAAATGTCTTTTAAAAACGTTTTCATATCTCCGCATTGCCCATCCTTCAACAATGTTAGATGTAACAGATCTGGAAGATCTTCTTATTTGGTCTGTTAAAGAATAGATTTCTTCTCTTGGAAATTTTTTAGTTAATTCAAATATTTCCATAGCTACAGAAAAAGATGCCTGATATACATTCAAATCTTTATAGGACTTTATCATTTTTATTGTAGTTATATATTAAAAACAAACTTTTAATCTAACTTCTAACTTCTAACTTCTAACCTCCAGCTTCCGATAACGGTAATACGCTGCACAAGCTCCCTCCGATGAAACCATAGGAGCACCAATAGGAAACTCAGGTGTGCATTTATTGCCAAAAGCAGTGCATTCAAAAGGCTTCTTAAATCCCTGCAAAATTTCTCCTGCAATACAGTCCTTTGATTCTTCTGTAGTCATCTCAGTCAGATTAAACCTTCTTTCTGCATCATAATCAATATATTCATCATTCAATCCTAATCCGCTGTAAGGAATCTCTCCAACTCCCCGCCATTTGCGATGAACTACCCTAAATACCTTCTTAATTATGCTTTGTGCACCTGTATTTCCTTCTTTTTTCACAGATCGTGTATATTGGTTTTCAACCTCATATCTTCCATTTTCAAGCTGTTTTATGCACATATATATTCCATGTAAAATATCAACAGGTTCAAAACCAGTCACTACAATCGGCACTTTGTATTTTTCTGAAATAGGGAAGTACTCCTCATATCCCATAACAGTACATACATGACCTGCCGCAAGGAATCCCTGCACAATGTGGTTCGGTGCTGAAAGGATAGCTTCAATAGCAGGCGGTACTAAAACATGTGATACCAGGATTGAAAAATTTGATAATTTAAGCTCTTTTGCCTTATATACAGCCATTGCGTTTGCGGGTGCTGTTGTTTCAAATCCCACAGCAAAGAATACAACTTCCTTGTCAGGATTGCTTTCCGCAAGCTTTACTGCATCCATAGGTGAATACACAATTCTTACATCACCCCCTGACGCCTTCACTGAAAGTAAATCCTTTTCTGTCCCCGGTACACGCAGCATATCGCCAAATGAGCAAAAAATCACATTTTCTCTTGAAGCTATCTCAATTGCCTTATTAATTATCTCAATAGGTGTAACACAAACAGGACATCCGGGTCCATGTACAAGTGTAATTTGCTTTGGGAGCAGTTCATCAATTCCGTATTTAACTATAGAATGAGTTTGCCCCCCGCAGATTTCCATGATCGTCCATTGCTTTGTGGTAATATCAGTTATTGCATTAGCAAGTTTCTTTGCGGATACTGCATCTCTATATTCATCTATGTATTTCATTTCGATTCATCTGCATTTAGTTCATCAATATCATCCATTTCCTTCAGATATTCAAAAACTTTTTGTGCTTCTTCTTCATCAACTACACTGAGAGCAAAACCGACATGAACAATAACATAATCATCCACTTTTGCTTCGGGGACATATGACAGGTTTATGTCTTTCGTTATGCCTCCGAAGTTTACTTTGCCCATTCTTTCAAACTCATTAATCTGGGTAATACTCATTATCTTACCCGGTACTGCTAAGCACATTTTTCTTTCTCCTTATTAATTTGTTTTGCGGCTGCTGTTAACTGTCCTAATGAAATTCCACCGTCATTTGGCGGAACCCTCTGATGCCAATAAACCTTAAATCCGTTATTTTTAAGCAAGTTAATTGTTTTTTCAGTTAAGTATTTATTCTGGAAACATCCGCCTGATAACACAATTTTTTCTTCATTTGATAATTGAGCTATAGAAAATATAATTTCTGCAAGTGTATTGTGAAACTTAGCAGAAATGTATGGAATATCTTTCTCTTTGATATCATTTATTATTTCTTCAATCATAAATGTCCAATCAATTGTTAACATATTGTTACATTCCATGACCATTTGCTGGTAAACATCATCTGTTTTTGTATTTCCTATATCAAACTCCAGATTCATAGCTGCCTGTCCTTCGAAATTTGCTTTGTCACTTATTCCTGTCAATGAAGCCACAGCATCAAACAATCTTCCTGCACTGGATGTATAAGGAGAGTTAATGTCATTCATCAGCATTTTCTTAACAACATTCAGCTCATTCTCCTTAATATTTTTAAACAAATATGCATATTTATCAAAACATTCTTCGCCAAACATCTCATATAATACTCCGGCTTTAATACGCCAAATTTCTTTTATAGCTTTATCGCCGCCGGGTAATTTGAATGTTGCTAAATGGGCAAATCTTTTAAATCCATCTTCATTTATTTTCAAAAATTCGCCGCCCCATATAGTACCATCGGTTCCCAACCCTGTTCCATCCCATGATACTCCAAGTGCATTACCCTCAACTTCATTTTCAGCCATGCATGAAATGATGTGTGCATAATGATGCTGAACAGGTATTACCTTAATATCCCTTGAATTAGCATACTTTGAAGAAAGGTAATCGGGATGTATATCACAGGCAATTGCTTCGGGTTTTATCTCATACATATTTGACAGGTCATCAATAACGTTTTCAAATGCAGTATATGCTTCGGGTGTTTCAAGGTCACCAATATGCTGAGAGATAAATACATTTTTATCTGACGAAACTGCAATGGTATTTTTTAAATGTGCACCAACAGCAATTAACTTTGGCATAGATTCATTCATTCTTACCGGCAGTGGAGCATAACCTCTTGCACGGCGGACAAGCATTTCTCTATCCATTATTACTCTTACTATCGAATCATCCACATGGCGTTTTATCGGCCTGTTATGAACAAGGAATATATCCGCAATACATTTCAATCTTTCCAATGCTTCATTATTATCAATGCAGATTGGTTCATCCGATAAATTTCCGCTTGTTGCTACAACAGGAAGATTAAACTCTTTTAATAATATATGGTGAAGCGGAGTGTATGGCAGCATTATGCCAAGATATGGATTTCCCGGAGCTATTGAATCTGCTAATGTAGTATGTTTGTCTTTCTTCTTCAGCAATACAATAGGTGATTCGGGAGAAAGTAACAATCTTTTTTCCAATTCCGACACTTCACAATCCTCAATAACTCTTTCAATGTTTGGATACATTAAAGCCAGCGGTTTCTCTTCCCTTTGTTTACGTTTCCTTAACTCTTTTACAGCATCATCATTTCCTGCGTCACAAATCAAATGAAATCCGCCAATTCCTTTTACTGCAGCTATCTTTCCCGCCTTAATTGCTTTTACTGTTTCTTCGATTGCTTCCTGATGTAACGAAAGAATTATGCCATCATTATTCCACAGCTCAACGTGAGGACCGCACTTAGAACAAGCATTTGGCTGTGCGTGAAACCGCCTGTCTTTTGGATTTTCATACTCTTCTCTGCATTCATCACACATCTCAAAAACCTTCATTGCTGTGTTGCACCTGTCATATGGCAACTGTTCGATTATACTAAACCGTGGTCCGCAGTTAGTGCAGTTTGTGAACGGATATAAGTATCTTCTATCTGTGGAATTAAAAATTTCATCAAGGCACTTATCGCAAATTGCAATATCAGGTAAAATTAGTGCAGTCTTGGTTCCGTTGTTTTCGCTATGAATAATATTGAAATCTGTGTAACCTTTGAAATCAACAAATGAGCTTTCGAAGCTTTGAATAAATGAAATAGCAGGTTTATCCTTATCCAGCCTGAAAATAAATTTTTCCAATATATCTTTTTCACCTTCAGCTTCTATAAAAACTCCTTCGGATGAATTTAAAACCCAGCCATTGAGCTGCAATTCGGATGCAAGGTTAAACACAAAAGGCCGGAACCCGACCCCCTGTACAGCACCCTGAATTGATATTTTAACACGTTCCTTCATTTTATTATATTGCTTTCAAGCCACGAACACCATTCTTTAACCCCTTTGCCGGTCCTGCCGGATACTGTAAATACTTTCAATGCAGGATTTATCGAAAGAGCATTCTTCTTAAGCTCTTCTAAACTGCAGTCAAGATAGGGAAGCAGGTCAATTTTATTAATTAACAAAACTGATGCATTCAGGAACATTCTCGGATATTTTAACGGTTTATCGTCGCCTTCGGTCGTGCTTGCGATTACAACTTTCATATCCTCACCCAGGTCATAAGCTGCAGGACAAACAAGATTCCCTACGTTTTCAATAAATAATAAATGGACGTCTTTCAGGTTTAAGCTTTCTAATGCATCTTTCACAAGCTTAGCTTCAAGATGGCAGGCACCGTTTGTTACAATTTGAACAACAGGAACATTGTATTTAGCAACACGCTCTGCATCAAGGTTTGTCTGCACATCACCTTCTATTACTGCTGTTTTTACTTTACCAGAAAAATGCTCAAAAGTTTTTTCAAGCAATGATGTCTTTCCTGAGCCGGGAGAGCTTACAAGATTGATTGTAAATATTTTATTCTCTTTTAACAGCGCCCTGTTCTGTGATGCTATTTCATCATTTTTTTCAAGGACTTTTCTTTCAATTGTTATTACACTCATTGTTCTTCTTCATTTTCTTTGAGCAGAACTTCAGTTACCTGAAGTTCCATGCCCGATAAAATTTTTGTGTTTGAACTATTGCATAATGGACAAATTGTAATTCCAAATTCATTGGAAAATATTTTACTGCATAAATTGCATTGTACTTTAAACGGAATATTTTCGACGGCAAGTTTTGCATTGTTAAGAGATGTTCCTGCAGTAATAGCTTCAAATCCAAAAGTGAGAGAGTCGGTTACAACACCTGCCACTTCACCGACCTTCACTTTAACAAATTCAACGTTCTCAAGCTCTTCAGCCGGCACGTATTGATGCACTATCTCAAGTATGTTTTGTGCAATAGAAAGTTCATGCATGATGACACAATTTGTATGTACAAAAATAAGAAATAAGCTGTTTTTTACCTATGATTTATGTCATGTTTGTAACGTTAGATTAAAGATATATAGTTGCTGTAAAGTATTATAAATATGCCGGTTATAGAGATATCCGTAATTTTTAGAAAGAAATAAAAGGTTATAAAGGAAAATTCAACAACAGCAGTACTGGTTGAGACAATAAAGAATTGAAAAATGTTACCAATATTGTCAATACAAATAGGTGTTTTATTTTGAATTTTTTTTCTATTTTTTAAGAAACAATATCGAATGGATAAGATTAATATAAATAAATCTGAATTAATGCAATTAATTACTGATAGTGTGAGATCTGTAATTAATGAAGAAAGAAATAAACTTTTAGAGATATTACTTCCTACTGTAAGTAAAAAGGAAATGGATGATATAATTAAAAGGTTTGGGGAGCCCAAAGACTATGACTCCAAGAAATTTAAAGACATGACCAAATGGATAATGGGTTAAAAGTTAAATTTAGTGATTCATCATTAAAATTTTTAGATTCGATTACAAATAAAGAGAAAAGCAAGATAAAGGAGAAGATAATATTTCTTAATAATTATATTTCGGAATTTAGTATCCTTCCTATAAAAGAACTGGATATTAAAAGATTAAAGGGAACCTGGGAAGGATATTTAAGATTAAGAGTCGGGTAAATTCGAATTATTTTTAAATACGACAGTAAACTTAAAGAAATTTTAATTCTGGGAATTGATTTCAGAGGAAATATTTATAAATAATTTTTATTCTTGCTCTTCCAGCCACTCATCCACAATCTGAGATGCCTTATTAACCATTTCAGGCAATTTACTTTTTACACTTTCGCTCATTCCTTCTCCAATGCGGTAAGGGTCTTCTATCTTTACGGCAAGTATTTGCAGGTCCTCAGGAAATCTTATCTGCATCTGTTCGGCAAACTTAAATATCTCAGGCATGCCAACATAATGGGGTGACCATGAAAGGATTTTGGTTATATCACTTTTGTGAAGCTTTATGATTGTGCCCGGCTTGTTATGATTTGTTGATATTGAATCAAGTATTAAAACCTTATCGTAATCCTTTATCTTATCAAACAATCCAAACCCGGCAACCGGAATTTCTAAAACTGTTATTTGTGAGCCGTATTTTTTTTGAAGGTCTCTTGCTGCAATCAATGCTGCAGCATCATCGCCCATTTTGTCGTTCCCCAGCGCTATTACAGAAATTTTGGGATGTGCGGCCATTTATATTATAATTTATATATGTGAATTATTCTTATACAAAAATATGAACAAATAATTTAGAGAAAAACTCATTTATAGAGCCTAATAATAAAGGTCTGATATTGTTTCTTATCAAACTTGACGGACTGGTATAAATAAAGACAGCAGAAGAGTTTAAAAAAAATCTGTCAGTGTTCTTTATTTCAATTTTCTTGTTAAAGTAAATCGGTAAAGAGACACTGACAGTAGAAATAATTTTTTAGCTAAATGAGTTACTATGCAGCCTTAATTTTTACTGTAACAGTAGCAGCCTCATTTTTAGGTTTAGGAATTTTTTTCCCGCTTGAATAAATATCTTCTAAATGGAATTCTATGGCTTCTTTTATAAGTGCAAGTACTAATTTTTTTGTCTTTCCGGTTACTCCTACACCTGGTAAGTCGGGTGGATAAGCGCTATATCCGGTCTTTGATTTTTCTATTATTATAAGATATTCCATGTTATTTCAGTTGTGCTTGTTTTAATATATTGTTTAATGTACCTGTTGGTACGTCATCATTTGGCTTACCGGCAATTGTAACAGTACCCTTTTTTGCCGGATGATGGTATTGTCTATGACTTCCTTTTTGCCTGACCATAAACCATCCATCTTTTTCCAATAATTTTACCAATGCCTGAAATTTCAACTCTTATAATATTAACAAAAAAAGTTAATGTAAAGTTATTAAATTTATCTCTTAGCTGTCTGTATTATCTCGCCTTCAGAATTTCTTATATTTAGTTCTATCGGCATCTCTCCCGGTAAGGAATGTGTTGCACATCCGAAACACGGGTCATATGCTCTGAATGCCATTTCTATCCTGTTCAATACACCATCGGTAATTTCAACACCTTTGTGTATTAATCCCTGTGCTGCTTTTTTAATTGACATTGAAATTGCAGCATGGTTGTTTGTTGTTCCAACAATTAAGTTGGCTTCAGTTACAATTCCTCTTTCATCGGTTTTGTAATGATGTGTCAAAGTTCCTCTTGGAGCTTCTACTATTCCAATTCCTTCGGTAGGAATTTCAGTTGGAATAGCTCTGTAATCAGGTGAAGTTATCTCAGGGTCATTAATCAATTCCACAACCTTCTCTGCTGCATACTGAAGCTCGATTATTCTTGCCCAGTGTGTTGCAAGTGTGTGGTGAACCGGTTTCTTTCCTGACTTGTCGCCTGTTAATGTCTCAAAATATTTTTCATATTCTGCCTGAGCAAGGGGAGTGGGCATTCCATTTGTAACGTTCAATCTTGAAAGAGGGGTTGCACGGTAAACACCGCTGTCTTTTCCGTCAACAAATCCCTTCCATCCCACGTTCTTAAGATACGGGTATTTTAAATAGCTCCATTTCTCAGTATGTTCAGTAATATGCTTTAGATAATCTTCTGGACTGTATTTGCAGAATTCGTTTCCGTCAGGATCAACAACCTTAACTTTTCCATCGTAGAAGTTTACCTGGTTATTCTCATCTACCATTCCCATGTAATATGTCTTATGTACAAACGGGTCGGAAAGTATCATATCAACATATGCTTTGTTCTTCAGAACTATGTCTTCGAATATCTTAAAAGTAAATTGTCCGAAATCCACAAAATATTTAGAATATTCTTTAATCTTATCTCTTTCTTCGTTGTTAATTCCTCTTGATACGCCGCCGGGAATAGCTGCAACCTGGTGGATTTTCTTTCCGCCGAGCATCTGGATTATCTCCTGGCACATAGACCTGAGCTTTATTACCTTGCCGCCTACTTCCAAACCTACTTTGTTTATCACACCAATAATGTTTCTTTCTGCTGCAGGAGCATCGGGACCAACAACAAAATCCGGTCCGCCAAGTGCATAAAAGTGAACCGTATGGTCGGTTGTATAAAATACATTATAAAGCAGTTCTCTCAGTTTTTTTCCTGCAGAAGGAATTTTTACTTTATAGACAGCATCACATGCTTTGGCGGCTGCCATATGATGAGCTTCAGGGCATACACCGCAAATTCTTGTCGTTATTCTTGGCATTTCTTCTACCGGGCGTCCCTGGGCAAATTTCTCGAATCCTCTTAACTCGGGAACCTGAAAATAACAATTCTCAACGTTACCCTCATCATTTACAAAAATGTCTATTTTGCCATGTCCTTCTAATCTTGTTACTGGGTCAATTTTTATTTGTCTCATTGTATTAGATAATAAAGTTTACTTGTTATTTTTTTTCTGTACTCTTCTTAATATTGATGAAGCCATTGAAAACCTGTAAAATGTACCAAGCGGATCTGCAATGGTATCTATTATTTTCTTTGCGTCTTCAGGATTCTGAGCGTCAATGACCGAGCTTAAAGCAGAAACCATCTTGGCACCCTGGTCAAGCACACCTTCAGGAGGTCCGTAACATCCTCTGCATCCCATGTTTGCTTTCATGCATAATGCTTCACATCCATTGCGTGTAGCAGGTCCCATGCAAACAATACCCTGCTCCAGCAGGCATTGTTCGGGATCAGTAATTATATCCTGCGGCCTGTAGAATTTTTTTATCTTCTTTTCGCTCTTTACTCTGGTGCAGTCATCACAGCATGTTTTATCTCCGGCACCTAATACTGTTCCCTTTGGAGGAAGCGGCTTACCGTTCTGCAGAATATCAATTACAGCTTCAACTGCTGCTGCTATCTGAAATGTCTGCGGCGGGCAGCCGGGAATATAATAATCAACATCAATCACCTGGTCAAGTGTTTTTACCGTTTCCCAGAAGACCGGTATTTCGATTTCACCCTCGGGCATAGTAGTTTTAGTCTCCGGATAAACACCCCTGGATGATTCTTCCAGTGAAGGACATGTTTTGAAAACGTATTCGTATATAGAGTCCTTATCGTAGAAATTAGCTAATGAAGGAATAGCTCCGTCACCTGCACATGAGCCGAAAGCAACCATTACTTTAGATTTTGCCCTGAGCATTTTTGCAAGATGTTCATTCTCGGAAGTTCTTATTGCTCCGTTGAACAGGCAGAGTGTAATATCGCCGTCAGGCAGTGCTTCAATATCTTTATATTTAAAATCCATTACACAAGGCCATAACACAATTTCAAAGAAACCGGCTACATCAAGAATTTTTGCTTCCAGATCTACTACAGCTATCTCACATCCGCCGCAAGATGAAGCCCAATATAATGCAAGTTTTGGTTTAGACATGATTTTGTAATTTTAAATTTACTTCTATTTTTTAAATTTCAATATCTTTCAAACATCTTTTACTGCTAAGTCACAAAGCTGCTAAGTTAAATATTGTTCATGTAAGACTGTTTTTATCAATTCAACATCTTTACTTAATAATTCAATTTCTCTTTTGCTTAGTGTCTTTGTGGTTCATTTTTATTTATTATTCTTTGCTTTGGTATTTGGGAATTACTCCTGTAATACTAATGGTCCCAGTTCTCTCAGTTCCTTCTCGAACTCATTTGTAACATGAGCATATTTATCACCTTCCGAAGCAGATATCCATTCAAGCCGTAATCTTTTGGGGTCAATACCAAAATCCTTCAGCATTATCTTAAGAAATTCCACCCTTCTCAATGTTTTAAAATTACCTTCTGAATAATGACAGTCTCCGATGTGGCATCCGCCTATCATAACTCCGTCAGCTCCCATCTTGAACGCTTTTAAAACAAATGTAGGGTCAACTCTTCCGCTGCACATGGTCCTTATTACACGGACACTTGGTGAAGATTTCATGCGTGCTACACCTGCAAGGTCTGCACCTGTGTATGTACACCAGTTGCAAAGAAAGGCAACTATCCTTGGATTAAAATTCTCTTTTGATTTTATTTGAGTTTCCATTATAATATGAATATTAAATTATATTTCTCTTAAATCTTTTATTATATAGCCAATAAGCCTTCAATTTCTGCCATTATCTGTGCATCTGTGAATCCTTTGCCTGTAATTACTGATGACGGGCATGCAGCTACACATGTTCCGCATCCTTTGCATAACATATCATTAATGAAGGATATTTTCTTTTCATCAATATATGATATAGCACCGTACGGACACAGGTTATTACAGATACGGCATCCGCTGCAGCGTTCTTCAACTATTTCAGCTTTGATAGGATCAACTGCAACTTCACCAACTGAAATAAGTGATAATATCTTTGCTGCGGCTCCTGATGCCTGTGCAACCGAATCCGGAATATCCTTCGGTCCCTGGGCACACCCTGCTATAAATATTCCGTCTGTCATTGTTGACATCGGGTCAAGCTTTGGATGTCTTTCGAGGAAGAATTTATCAGGACTCTGGCTGATTGAGAATATCTTTTTCAAATCCGATGAGTCTGCATTCGATTCTATTGCAGGACACAGGATTACCATATCAAGCGGAATTTCCCTGAATTTTCCTATTAGTGTATCTTCACATGCAACTTTCAGGAATGGCTTTTCGCCGTCAACCCTGCATTCGGTTACTTCTCCGACTTTACCTCTTATCATGTTTACTCCTTCATCAAGCAGTCTCTTGTAGAATTCTTCATACCCTTTTCCAAATGCCCTCATATCAATATAGAATTGATATACTTCTGCTGTTGTTCTGTCTTTAATAAGATGTGCAAATTTCAGAGCATACATACAGCATACTCTTGAGCAGTATTTGTGATAATTTTCATCTCTTGAACCAATGCAGTGAATAATACCAACTGCTCTTGGAACTGAGCCGTCTTTACACTGAATTGTACCGTTAGTCGGTCCGGTTGAGTTAAGCATATGTTCAAAATCAAGTGATGAATATACATTATCAAGACGCCCGTAACCAAACTGCGGCATCTTTGTCAGGTCCATAAGCTGGTATCCTGTAGTAATCAGTATCTGTCCAACTTCGACCTCGATTTCTTCATCTTTCATATCATAATTTATAGCTCCCGGCTCGCAGTATGTTTGACATGCTTTACATCCGCCGGTTTGCTTGTTGATACAGGATGCCTCATCGATAGTCGGTACTCTTGGTACAGCCTGCATGGTAGGAACATAAATTGCAGTTTTGGATGCTAGGCTCCAGTCCTGTATTGCTCCTCTTTCATATTCAAGTGATTTAACTTTAATATGCTTGGTCGGGCAAACATAAGCGCATGCACCGCATGCGATACATTCTTCCGAGCGTTCATTGTAAGGAAGAACAACTTCTCTTTCAATTCCCATTTTCGAAAATCCGAGTACGCCTTTACCTACAAGGTCATTGCAAACATTAACGCACATACCGCATAATATACATGCATCTTCAGCTTCATCTTTTTCTTTGCTTTCAAATCTTGGTTTGGATATACCAAGCTGTTCAGCCATTTCCTTTACAGCGGGAACATTAGGCCAGCGTGAAAGCATAAGCTCCATAATGATTTTTCTTATCCATTTTACTCTTTCGGAGTTTGTTCTGACCGTAAGCCCTTCCCTGACGGGATAGTTGCAGGCAGTTACAATACGGCTTCTTTTTCCTTTTACCACCTCAACACTGCAAAGACGGCATACACCATATGGTTCTATGTAATCACAATGACACATAGTAGGTATCCAAATACCAGCTTTTTCCGCAGCTTTTAATATAGAGGTATCTTCAAAAACCTCGAGTTGTTTTCCGTCTATAGTTAATTTTATCATGTTGTTCTCCTTTATTCAATATAAATTGCATTAAACTTACACGAGTCATAACATATGCCGCATTTTCCGCATTTCATCAGGTCAATATAGTGTACCTGTTTTGATTCACCTATTATTGCTCCGTCAGGACAGCTCTTTGAACATACACCGCAGCCATGTCCTTTTTCTACGCATATATTCGGATCGATCGAGTACTTTATTAAAGCTTTGCAGCAGTGAGCAGGACACTTTTTATCTCTTACGTGAGTCTCGTATTCATCTCTGAAATATTTTAAGGTAGTCAATACCGGGTTCGGTGCTGAACCGCCTAAAGCACACAGCGATGAGTCAACAACCATGTATGAAAGCTCTTCAAGCAATACAAGATCTTCTTCAGTGCCTTCACCGGTTGTTATTTTTTCAAGTATATCCAGCATTCTCTTTGTACCTTCCCTGCATGGAATACATTTTCCGCATGATTCAGCCTGTGTGAAGCTGAGAAAATATTTTGCCATTTCAACCATGCAGTTATCCTCATCGGTAACAACCATACCTCCGGAACCCATCATAGAGCCGACTCTAGTCAGTTCTTCATAATCAACCGGCAGGTCAAGCAGGCTTTCAGGAATAAATCCGCCTGATGGTCCGCCTGTCTGTACAGCTTTAAATTTCTTTCCGTCTTTTATTCCGCCGCCTATATCATAAATTATCTGGCGGAGTGATATACCCATCGGTACTTCTATTAATCCGGTGTTATTTACTTTACCTGAAAGTGAAAATACTTTTGTACCTTTACTTCCGCCCCATGCATCTTCGGAGACATCTCCGGTACCTATGCTTGAGAACCATGAAGCACCTCTGGTTATTATCTGTGCAACATTAGCCCATGTCTCAACATTATTAAGACATGTCGGCTTATCGTGAAGTCCTTTTTCAACCGTATGAACATATTTAGCTCTCGGTTCGCCCGGCTTGCCTTCTATTGATGCCATGAGTGCAGTTGATTCACCGCAAACGAATGCTCCGGCTCCTCTGACTATCCTGACATCAAAGCTGAAATCTGTACCGAATATGTTCTTCCCCAGAAGACCGTATTCACGTGCCTGCTTAATTGCTACCTGCAATCTTTGCAGTGCAATAGGGTATTCATTCCTGATATAGATATATCCGTCAGAAGCACCGATGGCAAATGCACCTATACACATTCCTTCTAAAACTGCATGAGGGTCTGATTCAATAATGCTTCTATCCATGAATGCACCGGGGTCACCCTCATCTGCATTACAGATAACATACCTTGTATCAGCTTCCATTCTCTTACAGGTTTCCCATTTAATACCTGTTGGGAATCCTCCGCCTCCTCTGCCGCGTAAACCGGAATCTTTAATCTCTTTTATTACCTCTTCAGATGTCATTGTAGTTAATACTTTTGCAAGGGCCTCATAACCGCCTCTTGCAATGTATTCGTCAATTTTTTCCGGGTCAATCAGGCCCCTGTTTTTCAATGCAATCAAAGTTTGGTTAGCAAAGAAGGGGATGTCTGACATTTTCGGGATAGACGACTTCTCCTTGGGAGGAGTGTACATTAATTTCTTTACCGGCCGTCCTTTTATGAAATGCTCTTCTACAAGCAGTGGAATATCGCTCTCTTTTAAAAGCTGGTAAAATACTCCATCGGGTTGTACAACCATCAGAGGTCCTGCAGCACAGAAGCCGTTGCATCCTGTTGTTACTACACTGACCTCATTATGAATTCCCCGTTTAAGTAATTCATCTTCCAGCTTTTCTTTAATTTTCATCGAGTTATTGGCTACACATCCAGTACCCGCGCATACCATTAAATATGTTCTGTATGCCATTTATTTACTCCTTTAGTTAAAAAACTTTATACCGTTGTCTCGCTGCCTAAAGCGAGTGCATATTCTTTTACTATTTCACCTTTTAAAACGTGTGAATCAAAAATCTTTTTAACCTTTTCCGGTGTAAGAGAAACATATTTAACCGGTGCCGGTTCGTTATAGACCTCTACAGTCATCATAGGTTCCTGGCTGCAAAGCCCTGCACAGCCGGAATTTGTTACTATTATATCATTTAGCCCGCGTGTTTCAACCTCGCTCAGTACTGCCTCGAGGATTTTCCTTGCTCCTGCTGCAATACCGCATGTACCCATATGCACATTCATCTTAACTTTTCCTGAACCTTCTCTCAGGTTCATCGTTCTCAATGTCTCTTTCCTTATTTTGGCTAAGTCTTCGATTGATATTTTTGAAGCCATTTTACTTTTTATTTATATTGTTTTAAAATTTTACCAACTTTTGAAGACGGCAGCTTGCCATGTAAGTTCTTGCCTACTGTTACTACAGGTGCTAATCCGCAGCAGCCAAGACATCTTACACTTTCTAAGCTGAATTTCTTGTCAGCAGTTGTCTCCCCGTCTTTTATACCCAATTCTCTTTCAAACTGCTCCATTAATTTATCAGCACCTTCAACGTAACAGGCAGTACCCGTACAAACTGAAATAGGATGTTTGCCTTTTGGCTTTAAGCTGAATGCTTTATAAAACGTAGCAAGATTGTAAGTTCTGCTTATAGGTACTTTTAATTCAGCGGAAACGTATTTAAGAACATCTTCGGGTAAATAATACAGTTCACTTTGAACATCAAGAAGTACCTGTATAATTGATGATGGCTCTTTAGGATGTTTCTCTATTATTTTGTCGATAACATCAGCTTCCATTTTTTCTCCTATGATATTTCTTCTAATTTGGAGTTTATAATTTCTTTAAGTACAATTAACACTTTGCTGTCTTTTAAGGAATTTAATCCTAATAAACTTTTTAATTGTGTGCTGACAAATTCAAATTCACCTGTGTTCTTTTTATGAGTGTATTTGATATCTATATTATTTTCATTAGATAATAACGAAATAAGAGTATCAGTAATTTTTCCCATCGGTTTCCTGTCTATATGATCATACATGAATTCTGCTTTTACCGTTGTGCCTTTTCCTTCTTCAGATTCAACCGTTACTTTTCCTCCTGCTGCTATTGCTGCCTGTTCAAGAAGTGAAAGCCCTAAACCTACTTTTCTTTCTGTCCTTGATGTTGTAAACGGGTCCTTCACTTTAGCAGCCATCTCGCTGCTCATTCCTTTTCCGTTGTCTCTTATTTCAATTGTCAAAGAATTTTTCTCTGTATCTTCGTTTATCGCTATCTCAATAAAATTTGCACCTGCTTTGATTGAATTTTCAGCTATATCAAGTATATGTAATGAAATATCCTGCATTATCAGGAAATTAAATACTGTGCAAACTCTCCAAAGGTATTATTTTTACCTTCAAACTCAGTGTAAACGGAACCTATCCAATTCAATGAATGAGAATCGGAACCTCTTAAGAATTTATATTTTCCTAAGTATTCAGGATATTTTTCTTTTGCTTTTTCTATATCAAGGTTTGGTGAAATCTCCAATGCATCAAATCCTATATCATCCGGAATAAACCCTAATTGGCTTATTATTGAAAAGCTTGGCCTGTCTATATGTGCCGCTGCTGCAATTCCGTTATTATTGTGTATAAGTTTTATTATATCTTCAGTCTTAATATTTACTGCATTGAATAATGATTTTAAACAGAACCCTTCAACTTCATCAAACTCATTTGCTATGATTTGCTCACGGTATTCAGAATCACTTACTGCATCAGGCAGGTAAGTTGTAATTACTTCTTCTGTGCTTAGAGCATCAGCCATATTTCCGAAAAGTCCGAGTATGTGAACTTCCTCTCTTGAAGTGATTTCCATACCGGGGTAAACTGCAAGCGATGGATAATACCGGGCAGCTTTGATTGCCGCTTCTGCATTATTAAGTGAATTATGGTCTGTTATAAAAATCATATTTAAATCTGTATTAAATGCCTTTTCCACTATTCTTTTTGGCGATATTAATATATCTGCACAAGGTGATAAGCATGTATGAATATGGATATCTGCTTTTATTTTCATTAAACATTTTGTTTTTAATGAATACCGCACTCATAAATTTTTCCGCTTATCTGAAAAGTATTTAATCCTGTTCTTAAAAGAGTAACTTTTTCTTCTTCCGCTTTTTGTAATGTATCTTTGTCTATTTCTTTATTATTTACTATTATTATAGCTGCAAGCTCTTTCAGTGCTGCTACTGCAATTATATTTAAATGAGTCTGCAATGTTATCCAGACAAAATCTTTTTTTGCATTGGCAATTACATCGCTCAGGAGGTCACTTGAATAAGCACCGGCTATTTCTTTATTTTCATCAGCAAAGCCGTTAACGGTTTCCAGCCCGCATTTCTCTGTTAATTCTTTTAATTTCATTTTTCGTTAAGCTTTTGCTGTAATTCAAGAATTGTCATTATCTTTTCTTTTAACTTATGCTTTAACTCTTCATTCTGAACAAATATGCAGTCATTCATATTGGCTTCATCGTGCACAACATCTTCTGCAAAGCTCATGCATGTCGGTGAACCGCATGCACTGCAGTTTATTTTCATTAGCTGTGAATATATTTCATTCCGTTTTGATATCTTTCCTATTGCATCTTCAAGGTCAACATTATTTTGTTCCCCGTTTATAGAAGGGAAAATTGAATCCGAATAAACCGAATTAATATCTGTATCATCTTTTTTGCCGATGGGCAGTTTCTTTTCCCCAAATTCATCAATAAGATATTTCATTTTATTTACTGCCATGTATGCGTTTTCAACAACCAATGAGCCACCGGTACATGCTTCCTGGCATGAGTTCATTTCTACAAACTCTATATTGCTTAATTTTCCTTTGTCAATTTCATCTAGCAGGAACTGTACATTGTTTATTCCCGAAATTGTTATATGATTATTTGTGCCGAGCATATAGCTGAGTCCGCCCAGGTATCCGAAATGCAGCCCAAAGCCGTTCATTGCAAAATGCTCTGTTCCGTTATGCCTGTCTTTTAATGTAGTATTAATAGCTGCGTAAAGGCTGTTATAAATATCTGTAATAGGAATTGCACCGTCAAAGCTTGGATAATAATTTTCATCTTCCTGTGATATTAATGCTAACCTGGAAGGGCATGGTGTTATGTAAATGATTCCGATTTCTTCCTTTTTTACCCTGTATCTTTTTGCATATTCAATTCTTGCTTCGCGTGCTGCCAACTCTATCGGTGAGATAACAGGTATTACATGCTGGATTAACTCGGGATATTTTGTGTGAATTAGACGCAAACAAGTTGGACAAAATGTGCATATAAGCGGTTTTCTTCCTTTGTTATCATTGAGATATTTTTTTATAGCTTTGTAAACGGTTACACAAGCTTTAGTTATATCAACAACTTCATTAAAACCTATCTTCTTAAGCGCCGATAGTATTACATCAGGAGTAATGTGCCTGTCAAACTGGCTGTAAATGGATAGCGAAGGAATTGCAATCGTATATTTAAAGCTTGAGAGGTCAGTAAATGAATTGGTTAAAGGAATAATTGCTTTTGATTTGCATGCCTGCACGCATACACCGCAATCAATACATTTCTCCGGAAGCATATATGATTTTCTGTTACGGACTCTGATAGCTTCTACAGGGCAAATCCTGAGGCAAGCCATATCTCCGTTACATTTCGATGGATCGAAATATATTGAATGACCCGAATTCCCGTTATTAATGCTTTCCATTTAAGTTTATCTTAAAGCTGATGATAGTTCCCTTTGCAATCTCTGACTCAATCTCGAATACATCAGCATTATTTTTAATATTTGGTAATCCCATTCCTGCGCCAAAACCCATCTCTCTCATTTTTTCCGTAGCAGTCGAATATCCTTCCTTCATTGCGAGCTCTATATTTTTTATTCCCGGTCCCTTATCCGATAATTTTACAGTAATATTTTCTACAGTAATCGTAAAATCCAGTGTTGCCTCGTTTGCATACATGACCACATTCATTTCAGCTTCGTAACAGCAAATTGCTGCTCTATAAATTATATCCGGTTTTAAGCCTATTTCTTTCAGTAACCGTTTAATTCTAACCGATACCGTACCGGCATTTATGAAATCGCCGCCTTTAATCGTGAACGATTGACTGTACATTGCTCTTTGGTTCATCGTTTTCCATCAGGTTGCTTTTACCTCCCCGTAATCCTTGAGCGTACAGTATACCGCATGAGTCAAATAAAAGTAAATTAGTTGAAAGTAATGGTATTTTCCTTAATTCTGCAGTAGCTATTATATTTTCATCGGGTTTTTTGCCTCTTACAAAAATTATCCCGCTAAGGTCAAGTATCTCTGCAACCTGAAGTATTTGATTGCTCGTTAAGCCGGTCATCAAAAGCGAACCTGTGCGTCCGTATCTTAATACATCGCTCATTAAGTCTGCTGCAAAGCAATATTGTATTTCTTTATTCAGTAATTCTTCTGAAGAATACCAATTGCATTTAAGCAGTTCTTTTATTTCTTTTAGTAACATTTATCTTTTTTCGTTAATCAGTTTATCACCAAAGAATACCTGTCTTTTTGACGGGAATCTCGTAGCAGGGCAGTGGCTCCAGCATTGTCCGCATCCTGTGCATTTATCTGTATCCACATACCGGGCTTTCTTTTTAATTGTTACTTTAAAGTTTCCTAAAAATCCCGAAACTGCAACAACTTCACTCCATGTATATAACTTTATTGTATCCCTGTGTCCTACCGATACCATCTTAGGCGTTAAGATACAAGCAGAGCAGTCAAGTGTTGGGAATGTCTTATCGAACAAAGCCATCTTACCGCCGATAGAAGGTTCTCTTTCCACCAGGTAAACATTGTTGCCTGAATCAGCTATATCCAGTGCTGCCTGTATACCAGAGATTCCTCCGCCTACTATTAATGTATCAGGATTAACCTTTGCTTTTTTTACGGTCATCGGTACATGGAACGAAACGCGTTTCACTGCCGCATGTGCAAGTGCTTTGGCTTTTTCCGTTGCACGAATTTTATCGTCATGAACCCATGAACAATGTTCACGGATATTTGCCATCTGGAATAAAAATTTATTGATTCCCGCTTTTTCACAGGCACCTCTGAATGTTCCTTCATGCATCAATGGTGAACATGCTGCTACTACAACCCTGTTAAGCTTATTGGTCTTTACGGCATTTATTATTATTTCCTGCCCCGGGTCTGAACACATGAACTTATAATCTTTCGATACAACAACGTGCGGAAGTGTGGCTACATAATCTCTTACTTCAGCTACATTAACAATAGTAGAAATATTTACACCGCAGTGGCAGATAAAGAAACCTATTCTTATTTCTCCGTTTGGTGAACCGTTTGTTGACAATTTGTTGTCCATGTTATATTAATTATGTATGGTTGTTAAACCGTTTAATTTAATTCCTTTAGTTAAAAGTGTATCTATTCCAAGTTCTTTTTCATCAAATCCAAATGCCATTCCCAGAACCTGGGTGAAGAAAAATACCGGCATGTCATAATTCGTGTTGTAATGTTTATTAATCAAATCCTGGTAAGCTTCAAGATTCATCTGGCAAAGCGGGCACGTTGTTACAATACAATCAGCTTTGTTTTCTACTGCCGATGCAATTATTTCTTTTGATAATTTCAAAGCAATGTCTTCATAAGTAGTCATCAGCATACCGCCGCAGCATTTTACTTTAAAGGGATAATAAACATTTTCAGCGCCGCATGCTTCAAATAAATTGTCCATTGTCATGGGCACTTCCCTGTCATCAAATCCTCTTTCGGGTCTTACAAGCTGGCATCCGTAATAGTTAGCAATCTTCAATCCTTTAAGGCTTCTTACACATTTCTCTTTTATCTTATCAAGTCCTATATCATTTATCAGCACATCAAGGGGATGTCTTACACTAGCCGTCAGATTATACTGCAGACCTGCTTCTTTCAGGCATTCATTTACTTTCTGGTGAAAATCAGGAAGCTGTTTTAAATACCTGTTGGTTTTACTTAACACTGTATAACATGCGCTGCAGGGAGCAATAACATCTCTTTTATGTTTTTCGGCAAGTGCAAGGTTTCTTGCAGAAATTGCAAATGACAGGGTTTCTTTTACACCCATATATGCAGTTGCACCGCAGCAATTCCAATCTTCCAATTCTATCAGATTACAATCGAGATGTTTAAAAACTTTTTTAACAGAATCGCTGTAACTTTTATGAGCTGATTCTAAACTGCAGCCCGGGTAATATGTATAATCCATTTGATTAACTTAATTTATTTTTTAGATTCCATTACTGTTTCTTTGGCAATAGCACTGTATCCAACTGAACCTTTCAAATATTGAGGTTCCAGCAGTTCCTTTGGAGAATCCATCAACTCTGCTTTTTTTATTATCTTCTTAAATCCTTCAAGTCCTTTTATTTTTGAAGGGACATAAGCAACTCTTTTTCTTTTTGCCATTTTCAGGCTCAAAGGCATCATATTAAGCAATTTGAACGGAGTAGTCTTGAGTAAAAATCTTACAATAAGCAATGGCTCATGAAGCCGTCCATAGTTATTCATAACTTTTACGAATGTCTCTGAAAGTGCAGGAGCAGGGAATTTCTTCGGGAATATGCCTTTTTCCATTGCAAGCCGTTTCAAAGCATACATTATATCGGTAACTTTTATTAATGAGGGGCATCTTGTCTGGCATGAATAGCATGATGCGCATATCCAGATAGACTTGCTGTTCAAAAGGGTTTCAAGGTCTCCTGCCCTGAACAATGCAATTATCTCTCTTGGCGAAATATCCATGGCATATGATACCGGGCATGAACCCGTGCATGTGCCGCACTGTATGCAGGATTTTATCTTTTCGCTGTTCGGTATTGTTTCCAGTTGTTTCAGGAATGAAGATCTCAGATCTTCTTCTCTTTTTGATAATTTACCTGGTAATTGTACAGACTCGGTTTTCATTCCTTTATTTTTCTTAATTGTTAATTAATCCGGTTTCTATTCTGTCTGCTGTTTTTTCGGGATATAATAAATCCAGTTCATCAACTGATTTTATTCCAATAAACTCTTCAGCAGGAATTTTAAATGTAATAATGTTTTTCTCGAATAATTTATCGGCAATGACTTGTGAGCATTCTTTGATGCTGTTCCACAACGTTGGATTGATTGTTTCATTTATGCTGCGGTTATCTTCAACTTCGATGGCGAAAATGTCTATATCGGACGGGACTTTTGCATTTATTGACTCTGCAAGCCTTAATGCCGTAATGAAATTTATATCGTGGTATGAAGTTAAACGCAGTGTAGGCAGTAAATCTGTAGGCTTATAATGGTATATAGAACCTGTCGGCTTATTTCCGGTTTTAATTGAATCAATTACAACGGCATAATCAAAACCCTCAAGTAAGTCTATGATTCTAAATCCACCCCATGATGTCTCGCAGAAGGTAATTTCTTTGCAATGGCTTAAAACTTTCTCCAGGTAACGCAATGTAACAATCCCTATCCCATCGTCACTTATCAGGGTGTTTCCCATTCCTAAAATAATTGTCTTCATCGTAAACAATAAAAGAGAATCAACCCACGTATTCTAAAAAGATTAACTCATCATCGTATCAAAATTCAGCAGTAAAAACCAGTCTCCAAATCAACTGTAGCATTTCTAATTCAACTGTTTTTGTCCCAGTGTCTCACTCCTTATTTCCGAAAATTCACCTATTGTCATCTTCTCAAAAAAATCAGCTATCTCAAGCCTCAAACGGCAGCATTTTCTGTGAACGCTGCATTCAAAATCTTCACCGCAAACTTTGTCGCCAAGAATGCATTGATTGAAATTATGAATACCGTCACTCCACTTGATAATTTCTAATAAAGAGAGCGAACTGCCGTCTGCTGCAAGCATGAAACCGCCGTTCTTTCCTTTTTTAGATTGTACCCATCTGGTCGTTGTAAGGTCCTGGAATATCTTTGAGAGAAAATGATAGGGGATACCGGTCTTATCAGCCACTTCCCGGGCCATAATGTATTTGTTCTCTTGTTGGTATTGTGACAAGTAGGACAGGGCTCTAATTACGTATTCGCAATAACGGGAATAAAACATTTCAGTATATTATGATAATAAGACCTTTTTGTCTTGTTCAAATATAAAAAGAAAAAGAATATTATGCAAAGAAAATATTTATCCCTAAATGCTTGAAAAAACAAAAAGCTGCGATTACCCGCAGCTTTTTTAATAAAAAGTTATGTGTATATTTTATTTATGCAGCCAGTGCTTCTCTGGTTACAACTTTAAGCTCTTCGGGTGTAAACGGCTTGGGAATAAAGTTGAATGCACCTTCTCTGGTTGCTTCTACTGCCGTCTTGATTGATGCATAACCCGATATCATAACTACAGGAATTTCGGGGTAAAGATTCTTTATTGACTTCAACAGTTCCATGCCATCGCTTTTTGGCATCTTGAGGTCTAAGAATATTAGGTCGTATTTGTTCAGTCTCATTTTCAAAAGTGCTGCATCAACATCGAATGCTTCTTCAACTGAGCATGATTGCTTTGTCAATATTTTCCTTAAGCTGTGGCATACTATCGGTTCGTCGTCAACAACAAGCACATTATGCTTTGCATTTGAATCTCTTCCGAATAACCCGGCTCTCGGTATTTCAGACCTGTCCATGCAGTTAATGTAATCGCTTCCCATAATTCTTTCAACTTCTGAATAGTTGAATGGCATATCCACATCAATTATATCGTCAGTATGAACAAATGTTTTTCCTGTTGCTTTAGCTGCTCTTTCTCTTTCTTTCTTTACTATCGGGCATTCACCGGTGCATTCTCTTCCTTCAAGTACAAGGCGTCTGCATTCACGCTGTCCGGAATTGCAGAATTCGGTTTTCTTTGCAGGTTTCTTTTGCTGGGGAATATCGGACCTTGAAAGCTTATCAACAAACTCTTTTGAAGTGTGAGATTCAACTTCACTTTCGCTGAACGGCATATCTATATCGATGTTGTCATTCTTTTTCAAAGCCGGTTTTATCTTTGACTTCGGTTCAGCTTTTTTTGATACATTCATTTTCCTCTTTTCTATAGCTCTTTTGGTTATCTCGGTGAGCTCTTCAGGGGTAAACGGCTTTGGAAGGTAATCCATTGCTCCCAGCTTTGTTGCTTTTACTGCTGTATCTATTGATGCATAACCGGTAATAACGATAACATCAAGCTCAGGATAATGCTGTTTAATAATCTGGAGCAGTTCCATTCCATCTGTTCCCGGCATCATTAAATCTGTTATTACGAGGTCAAATTTATTATTTTTTATTTTTAATATTGCGTCATCCGCATTCAATGAGTTATCTACTGAATAACCTCTTTTGGTTAATATTTTTTGTATGCTTGAGCAGACTGTTGCTTCATCGTCTACTACTAATATTTTTTCGGTAATCATTTTTTTGTGTTCTCCTTTGGTTTTTAATTCTGTATATAACTAAAGCAATTGCCGTGCCATATCAGAATTACCTGTCAGATTCAACAAAATGTGCATTTAAGTAGAATTTTGCGGTATGAAGATAATTAAAAAAAAGAGAAATAACGAAAACCGTATAAAAAAAATATACAGGTGTATAAAATGAGTCGTGAACCAGGAGTCTTGAGTTGGGCGTCTATGCGAGGTAAGTCGAAGATCCTCCCTGCGCCGAAGCTTCCACCAAAGGCAGACAGATTTGCAGGATTTTCAATAGAACACACCCGGAGTCATTATTTATTCACTATATATCATCTACTCTTCACTTCCGGCTCTTAAGCTCTTCATTGATAATTGTTCATTGATCATTGTTCATTGCTTATTGTTCATTGTTCATTGTTCATTGCTAATTGTTCATTGCTCATTGTTCATTGCTAATTGTTCATTGCTAATTGTTCATTGCTAATTGTCCTTAGGGTATTTTTCAGTGCATATTTTTTTCAACATTTCAAAATCTAACCAAATTCGTGAGCATCATTTTACAGCTATATTACGACATGCTGTAAACCATCTCTATATTATTAAAGAACTGTATTAAGTGATAATATTTATCACTATACAAATGTATTTACGATATTTGTGTTTGTCAAGTTTTATTTAAAAATAGATTGGTGTGTATAGAATGCTTAGTGTGTATAGAGTGTTTAGAGTGCTTTTTAAGCAATTTTAATCAATAGATAAATAAAGAGGTAAGGATTTCCCTCTCGAGAGGGGAGGGAGCGAAGCGGAAGGGGTGTGTTTGATAATGAACCGGAAATACCTTCAAGTAATACTTTAACTCTCCAACATCAGCGACAAATATTTGCTGCCAAATTTTTCCCATAGCGATAATGGTTAATGATATAGTGAAGTTTTTTTTTGATGAAAAATTGGCTATTCCGGCTCAAAATCGCAAATCTTAAATCAAAAATCTCGCATTTCTGACGGCGTTATCTCCTTATACTGCAATGAGTTAACCCCTGTTTTTGATAAACGATAACCCAACTTGATACCAACTTGAACCCAACTCCGACACAACTTTAACCCATCTCCGACTTGTTTTGAACCCAACTCTGATTTTAGAGAAAAATTGTCAGTAAAAATGCAGGATTTGTCACTATAATGATTCCCAATAAATTATTTGAGTATAAAATTTAAGTGAATATATATTGATGAAAAATCAATTTATATTGCAGCTCACCATAATAAATTTTATTAATACAGAAATTATGAAACCTGCCGCAAAGGTACTTTTATCATTGTTCGTTTTATTTCAGGTAACAATTTTATACAGTCAATGGACAGTACAGTACACTTCAAATAATGCATCATTTAATTCAGTACACTTTATTGATATAAATACCGGATGGCTTGCTGTCTCATCAGGTACAAGTACGGGAACATTATATAAATCTACAAACGGTGGAAATACATGGAATACACTGTGTTTTTCTACAGATACTGCTTTTAAATCGGTTTTCTTTCTTAATCAAAGTACAGGCTGGTTAGCAACTAAATCGGGCAATGGAACCGGTGGATTATATAAATCTACAAACGGTGGAAACACCTGGACCATTCAATTATGGGCATCTTACACCGTTACTTCGGTTTACTTTATTGACCAAAATACAGGATGGAGGACAAATATATCAAGTTCGGGATTTATAGGCGAAATAGAAAAATCCACCAATGGCGGTAACACATGGAATTCACAATATGTTTTAATTGATACAGCATTTAATTCAGTTTTCTTTATAAACCAGAACACGGGCTGGTTAGCAACAAAATCAAGCTCCGGTTTTGGCAGGATTTTTAAATCCACAAACGGTGGAAATACGTGGAATACACAATATACTATGAGTGGTAATGGATTTAATTCAATTCATTTTATAGATAATAATACCGGGTGGCTTGCAGGAACTTCAGGTACGGGAATTGGCGGTGTTTCCAAATCCACCAATGGCGGCAACACATGGACCGTGCAATTTAATTTAAATAATACAGCTTTTAATTCGGTTGATTTTATAAACCAGAGCACCGGCTGGCTTGCAGCTGCATCAAATACAGGAACAGGTACAATATATAAATCAACCAATGGCGGAACACAAACAGGAATAGAACCTGTCAGCAATAATATTCCATTAGATTACGAACTGTATCAGAATTACCCCAATCCGTTTAATCCTGTAACAATTATCAATTATCAATTAGCAATGAGCAGTGATGTTAAGCTTTCTATATATGATGTTATGGGAAGAGAAATTGCTGTATTAGTAAATCAGATGCGAAATGCAGGGAGTTACTCTATTATATGGGATGCATCAAATTATCCAAGCGGAATATATCTTTATACGATTAAAGCAGGCAGTTACATGAAAACGAGACGTATGGTGCTGGTAAAGTGAGGGTTTATTAAAACACTCCTTCCCATTGTAAAATTTGGGAAGGAGAGAAACAATATATTATTATTTTTTAAAACTTAAATGTTACACCACCGCTGGCATAAAACGGCCATCCTGCTGAAAGTGATAATCCAATATTTTTAGTTAAGAAATAATTCATACCTGCCTGACCTCCATAACCAACACCGGAAGCCTCGGCACCAATAGTAGAAAAATAACCTGAATTAGGCTGCTGTAACCATTTAGTACTGGCATCAATATAGAAATAACCAGCTCCTGCCTTAGCATATAAATCTAATTTTTTACCGGGACTAAAATGATAAGACATACTTAGCAATCCACCGATTAAATTATAATCATATCTATATGAATAATCTTCGTACTCATTAGTATGTGAGTTATATACACTCCCAGTATAAGGTCCTTCTTCCCAGGAAGTATATGCTACGTCCAATGCTATACCATAATTATTAGAGACCCCTATTTCAAAATTTATTCCATATGTTAAGCTTCCCCAATCACCATACCCGGCTTTTAAACCTAATAAAAATTTACCTGAGCGGAAACCATCGTTACCATATTTTGTGTTTTCTTCATACGAATACAAGCTTCCTTTTACTTCCTCTTTTGTAAATTTCTGTATATCTTCATACTTGTAGGCAAAAACATTTCCATCTTTTGTCTTTATTTTAACTGATACATTCGGAACCTGTTCGATAATAGTGCCGTGAATAATACTTCCGTCTTTTAAATAGACCACATCTTCATATTGCTGTGAATAAGTTACGCCCGTAGAAATCAGGACTGCAAGAATAATAATTGTTTGAAGAAATAATTTCATATATACCTCCTAAGGTTTTTAATATTACGGTATATTTAACCGTAATTAATTTTTTGGGAAAACTTTAATGATATTATAGAGTGTAACGCTATGGCTAATAATGTAATTTTATTTTTTAGCTTCTTTTAAGTTATTTATTTTAAAATTACCATTCTTTTCGTCTCAACAAATCCTTCAGTTTCCAGTTTGTAAAAACAAACCCCGCTTGCTAAACTTTCTCCATTAAAATCTACTTTATAAGTACCTGCATTTAGTTTTTCATTTACTAATATAGATACAATTTTTCCTGATACATCATATACTATTATATTGACATGAATATTGTTTTTGGGAATAGAAAACTCAATTTGTGTTGTTGGATTGAAGGGATTTGGATAATTCTGATATAGCTTAAATTCTTTAGGTATTTCATTATCCTTTACTATTCCTAAAAATAATGTTCTAAAATTCCAAACAACTGACCACGGACCGGCACCTGCTGCATTTTGAGCATTAACTCTCCACCAATACTTTGTATTATTTTGAAGTTTTCCTGAAGGTACTGTAACTTGTGATGATGTAATACCACTTGAATCAAAAACTGTTGTTGAAAATGCTGTAGAATCAGTTGTTGTTATCTGGATTCTGTAACTTATAGCGCTTGTTACATCTCCCCAATCCATCAATGGTGTTAATGATTGTCCGGTCGAATTATTTAGAGGAGCTATAAGATTTGGTGCAGGTGGCGGTATCACTATTATATTACCTGTTGGGTTTTGTTTATAATAAATTTCCGGATTATTATCCCTATAATCCATCCAAACTATATTTACAGATGTATTTAATAAGCATACTGATGCAAATTCTGAAATATCAGAAGCATTTGTTAACCTGTAATCTGACTCCCAGTTTAAACCGGCACTAGTAGATCGTTTATAATATATTTCGTAATTTCCATCCCTGAAATCATGCCACACGACATGAAAAATATTATCTGAAATTACAATATTGGGAAAATTGGAGATACTGGAATTATTAGTTAACCTAATATCATTTGACCAGTTAATGCCATTATTGGTCGACTTTATACCATATATCTCATAGTTCCCATTTCTATTATCACCCCAAGCAACAAAGATGTTATTGCCTGACGCTGATATAGATGAATACATCGAGTTCGCTGTGTCATAGGTTAGTCTTAAGTCAGATTCCCAATTTATACCGGTATTGGTTGATTTTTTATAATATATCTCCTTATTATTGTCACGTTCATCATACCATGCAACGTGAACATATGAACCATATGCTACAATTGAAGGATAGGCTGAAATTGCTGAATTGTTTGTTAATCTATTATCTGCCCCCCAGTTCACCCCATTATTTGTTGATTTTTTATAATAAATTTCCAGACCTCCATCACGATTAGTGTGCCAAACTACATGCAGGACTGAATCCAATAATGCTAAAGAGGGATCCATAGAATCGTACAATGTGTTAGTTAGTCGAACATCTGTTTGCCATGTTATACCTCCATCGATTGAACGTTTATAATATATTTCATGATGTCCATCTCTATAATCTCTCCATACAACATGCACGTATTGGTTAGATACAGCTATTGAAGCTCCCTGTGAGCTGTTTGGATCAGTAGTTAATCTTATGTCTTCCCCCCAGTTTAGACCACTATTTGTTGAGCGTTTATAATATATATCATCATAACCATTACGTCCATCATTCCAAACAACATGTATAATATTTCCATAAGAAGCTATATTTTTGGCATTGTTTATAGACGTACCGGAACCATAATTATTATTTGTTAATCTTACATCCGGTTGCCATTGGCAATAAAATTGAATAGAATATATAAATATTATAAACAGTGAAAAGATGAAACTTTTCATAAATAAATCTGTCTCCATTTCAATGTTTTATAAAAAAATATTTTTCAGTTGCTAAAGATTCTCCAAGACGCAACCACAATACGTCCTGTATCGAGTGAAGTTTGTTCTAGTAGTTTTCGATGCAGAACAGAACAAGAAATTCTGTATGTCGCAATATAATTATAAACATATTATTTTTCAATAGGTTAGGGTAAAATAATGCGTTTTCGTTACCCGGGATAACGGAATGTGTGTATATTAATTATTTGGTTGCTGCTGGTTTCTTTATTGTATGCTTCTTCATCAAGGCCTGGAAGTTTGGACGCTGCATGTATAAATCTACAGGATAATTTTTCTATATTTTCAATTGTAAAGCATTATAAATCTTTTTTTGATGTTCTGCATTAACATTTGCTTTTTTTGCATACTCACGCCAGCAGGAAACCGTTTCCAAAACAATCTGTATAATTTCTTTCGGCTTTTTTATATTCATATTTTCAGCGACTTCAATTAAATCATTCCCGGTTATATCATCCCGTTTTCCATTTATTGACATTTGATGTGAACGCAGCCAAATATTATCAGGGTTGTAAGCATAAGTTACATCATATGCAGGTGATAAACCCCATTTTCCTGCTTTATCCATTAGAAAAGAAATGTTCTTAGTATGATCATCCTGATTTCTTGCTATTACATTAAATACCATTCTCCTGTACAATTGTTCATGGTCACTATATTGCAGTTTCAGCTTTCGCATTATTTGAAATGCCTGTTCATACGAATATGCTCCTGCTAAGTTGAAATCAAAATGTGCTATCGAACATAAAGACTGCATATGAATCTTATTTATTCCGTCACGGTCAAACCTTTTTGTCATAAAGTGAGTGCGGTGGTTTTCATTCAGCGTTTTACATTCAGTCATAATTATTCCGCAATCTGTCGCCATAAGGTAATATGCATATTCAATTTTGCAATAACCTTTCGGATCACCTAATTCTTTATCATTAATACCATCAAATTTTATAATCCAATAGCTATAGTCCTTTAATCCGTCAATCTGTCCGGAACGGACATCACCGGTGTTTTCATTATATGCAATAATTGCTTTCGCTCTGTTGCCTCCCGCCGATGTTCCGACTCTTATTATTTTCAATAATCCATCTGTTGTTTCATCGTGGATATTAACAGCGAGATCTTTTCTTTCATTAAGTATTTCTTTGGTCAGGTTAACAAGTTCACTTATTTGAATTGATTCCGAAACATCATCTATTAACGGAATTACCGGTTCAAACTCAAGAGCTCCCATCCCTCTTTTACCAATATAACATAACCTTTCTACAGAATTAAAATTTTGTTCTCCTCCCCGGCGTGCAAGCCATGCATCAATAATCGTATTTCCAAATCTGTCAGGCAAACTTTCAACCAACATTCCCGGTAATCCTTTAAATGTAGTATTATTTAATTCAGGGAATGAATAAATCATTCTTCCATTTAATGCTTCCTCTAATGGCATTTTTAATGGGGCTAAGTTTACTCCCTTTTTAATGAAGTCAGGGTCAAATTCAAAAACTGCATATCCTGTTTCATCACGCCACGCAATAGCCCCGACCATCATACCCCATATATTTACTCTTGCAACAGTATTCATTTATTGTTTCCTGTTTCTTTAGATTTATGGTGATATGCTCTTTGACGTTTTTTTTCCTGAAGCTTTAATAATTTTATGGGACTAATCTCCGGTTCCTGAACGAATATGTTCATTATGTTTAGCTTATCTAATGCACGTAATATTTGTACCAGTGAAAGTAATGTTGCAGCTCTGCCTGATTCTATACGGCTTATTGTAGTTCTGTCCAATCCGGATTTCTTTGCAAGCTGTTCCTGAGAAAGGTTTACATTGAGCCGCATCTGTTTTAAAGCATTTCCAATTTCTTTAACAACGGCAGGATCAGCCATTTCTTCCCAGTTTCTATTTCTTCTTGTTATCACAATAACCGGTTATTTTATATGTTGAAAGCTTTTATGCTGTTAATATATAAAATATTATGTAGAATTGCAAGATGTAATGTAGCGTAAAGGCTACAATATGCTCATTTTATACCTATATTGATGCTTAAAAGCATCAATATTTACACGCCGGTAACAGGTTTCTTTATTCCATACTTCTTCATCAATGCCTGGAAGTTTGGACGCTGCATGTTTACTTCTCGCGCGGCTTGCGAGATGTTCCAGTTGTTTCGCATCAATGCATCTATTATAAACATCTTCTCAATTTCCTGTATGGAATAATCTCTCATCTGTTTCTTAATCTGTTTAAGCTCTTCAACTGTCCTTGGGGCTGATTTCATCGGCGCATCTGCTTTATATATTGCAGCTGATACATGTGCAGGTGTGATTACCGGACCATCAGAAAGTATTGTTAAACGCTCCATAGTATGTTCAAGCTCTCTTACATTACCCGGCCAGTGGAAATTCATTAGTATCTCCATTGCTTCAACATCCATTTCCGGTACTACCCGCTCCGATAAAACACAGTAATGCCTGAGAAAATGCAGGGCAAGATCGGGGATATCTTCTCTTCTTACTCTCAATGGCGGCAGCTTAATGGGGAATACATTTATTCTATAGTATAGGTCTTCCCTGAACTTATTGCTCATTACAAGCTGTTTCAGGTCACTGTTTGTAGCAAATATTAATCTTACATCAACTTTTTTTACATCAGTACTGCCAACGGGAATAATTTCTTTCTGCTGAAGCACCCGTAGTAAGCGTGATTGAGTTTCCAAAGGCAGGTTACCAATCTCATCAAGAAATACCGTTCCTTTATCTGCCGCTTCGAACAATCCCTCTTTGCTAGTATAAGCACCTGTAAAGGCACCCTTCACATGACCAAACAATTCACTTTCCAGTATGCCGGATGAAAGTGTAGATACATCTATCGGAATATACTTTTCATTTTTCCTTTTGCTAACATTGTGAATTGCTTTTGCAGTTAGGTCTTTTCCTGTTCCGCTTTCTCCGATAATTAATACAGTACTGTCGGTTTCCCCGACTTTTCTTATCATGTCATAAACTTCGCACATCTCTTTGCTTCTGCCTATTAATCCTTCGAATCCTGTTTCATGGCAGTAATTATATTTATTCGATGTTATCTTTATAATCTTTCTTTTCTCAAGTGCTTTATTCAGCACGGCAATAAGCTCAGCAGGAGTAAAGGGTTTCGGCAGGTAATCGAATGCACCGTACCGCATGGTTTCAACTGCAGAAGCAATGGTAGCATAACCTGTTATTATTACGACAAGAGTATCGGGGTATTTCTGCCTAACGGTTCTGAGCACTTCCATTCCGCCCATATCCATCATTTTCAGGTCTGTGAACACAACATCAAACTCGCGGGTCTCGAGGATATTTAAAGCCTCTACACCTCCCGTTGCATAAGTTGTGTTATGTCCTGAGCGTTTGAATATCTTTTCGCAGCTTTTGCAAATCACTAATTCATCATCTACTATTAAAATTTCGGCTTTTGTATCAATCATCAATATCACTGTTATAGTTTACCGGCATAAATATTGTGAAACATGTACCTTTTCCCAATTCACTGTCTAAAATAATTTTTCCTCCATGTCTCTCTATTATTCCGTGGCTAATCGATAATCCCAATCCCGTGCCCTGCTGTTTTGTGGTAAAGAACGGGTCAAAAATTCTTCTTTTATCCTTCTCCGAAATACCGCAGCCGCTGTCGGAAAACTTAATTTCAATATAATCCCGGGCATGGTTTAATGATGTATTAACTACAAGCTGACCGCCATTTGGCATAGCTTCCGAGGCATTCAGAATGAAATTGATAAAAACCTGCTGTATCTGGTCTGCATCAACCATTATTTGCGGAATAGAAGTATCCAGTACTTTTTTGATAATGATATTCCTGAAAGCACTTTGATTTCTGACAAGCAGAATAATATTCTCTATCAGGGCATTCAGGTCGGTCATTTTTTTCTGCGGCTTGGTCTGCCGGGCAAAATCAAGCAGGCGTTTTACGATTTCCCTGCATCTTATGGTTTCGTTAACCACAACCTGCAAATCTTCTCTTCGCGGGTCATTTTCTTCAAGGTCTTCAAGCATTAAGCTGCTGTTGGTCAGTACGCCTGTGAGCGGATTATTTATCTCGTGAGCAACGCCTGCGGCAAGCTTACCAATTGATGCAAGCTTCTCTGACCTGAAAAGCTGGTCATTTATCCTCTTTAATTCCTCTGTTCTCTGGTTAACCTTATTCTCAAGAGTTTCAGCCCAGTTCTCAAGCTCAAACTTTTCCTGTTCAAGCTGTTTTGCCATTAAATTTAGCGACAAAGAAAGGCTTTCTATCTCACGCGGCGCTTTAATAGCTATATTGGATTTATACGTACCGTCCGCTATTTGTTTTGCCCATTCTTCCAGCTTGCGCAGAGGGGCTGATATCTTTTTTGCAAACATCACCGCTACGAAAAATATTATTATACCCGTAACAATTGCTATTGAGGAAAATATTAATATCGTATTAAGCAGAAGGTCATTGAACGGCTGTTTTAAAATTCCCACATATAAGATACCGATAACCCTGTCATTAATATCTCTAATCGGTTTGTAAGCGGATACATACCAGGAATTAACCACAAACGCATCACCAATCCACTTTTGCCCGGCAAGGATTACCTCGTCATACACTTCTTCCGAAACAAGTGTTGAAACAGCATACGAACCGTCTTCGTTTTTAACATTGGTTGCAATACGCACATCGTATTCAAATATTGTTACAGTCCCAATATCCTGCCCTTTATACACTTCGTTTTCATGAACAACATTATTAATTTTATCTACTATATCGTAATTCCTGTTCAAAAGAACACCTGACATCAGTACGCCGACGATATTCTTATTCTTATCAAACAACGGAGAGGCTGACTTCATCATCATACCGTTTTTCTCGAATTTTTCAGACCTTTCCCTTGACATGAGGGTTGGCTTCACTTCCATATAAGCCCTGTCAGCCAGCTCGAATGCTTCTTTTTTCAATTCATCCGGGCTTACAATATCGGTTCCCGATACCGTGCTTTTTGTTTCAAGAACTCTTTTGATAAATTTATCGGAAGTTATATAATCACCCGAATTGAATGAATTTCTGCCGCGGCATATAACCTTGCCGTTTTTGTCAACTATAGTGAATATATCAAGCTTTTCGTTCTGAAGGATGGTGTGAAGCTCCTTGTATAAAGTATCGGCTTTATTTTCAATCAGAGATGAGATAATAAAGCTTCTGCCTGCGGTTAAGCGGGTTATGCTTTCAATTTGTGATATCCGGTGATTATAAATTTCACCCGCTGAGTTCAGGTCGGAAATACTTTTGCTTTCGGCACGGTTGGTAATTTCGTTATAGATGAACTTAGATGCAATTATGCTTATTACAATAACAGGTACAAGAATTGCAATTGTGAAGTACAGTATTAACTGTGACTGAATACTTTTTGTGGATATCTTTCCCATATTAAGATATCATAATTAAATTAATTTAGCTCAAAAATCCCTGCCTTTCAAGTTAATAATAAATGCATAATATATACCGACATAAAAACATGATTTATCTCATTGTTTATGGGGTTAGGAGTGAGTAATTTTGTATTGTAAATAAATGGAGGTCAAATGGCTTTAATAGCAATAATAGACGATGACCCCGATATCCGCGATGCAAGCACCCTCGTTTTATCGGCTAAGGGATATGAGGTTATTACCGCAGGTAATCCTACTGACGCATACAATTTAATTAAGGAAAAAACCCCGGATCTTATAATTCTTGATGTTATGATGGATGAACCGGATGATGGCTTCTTTCTTGCCCAGAGGTTAAGAAAAGAAAAAATCACTACTCCGATCATTATGTACACATCAATTTCCAAGACCGTTGGTATGGATTTTGGCAAGAGTGAAATGGTTCCTGTTGATGATTTTGTTGAAAAACCGATTTCACCGGCACAGCTAATTAGTAAAGTTGAAAATCTGTTAAAAAAATCTAAGGAGCAAGTATGCTAGTTTCGGAAAGAACATCTTTAACCGAAGAGATAGAACGGCTTGTTGAGCAATACGGTAAGGACAGGTCATCTCTGCTGCCTATCCTGCAGGCAGTGGAAAGGAAATACAGGTATGTACCTGATTTCGCAATGCAGGAAATAGCACTTCAGCTTGATATTCATCCTGTTGAGGTTTACAGTGTAGTTACGTTTTATTCTTTCTTACACTCTAAGCCAAGGGGCAGAAATATCGTGAGGTTGTGCAGAACTATAATCTGTGATATTTCAGGCAAAGAAAATGTTGAATCCGCTATTACAAGAGAGCTTGGAATATCGTTCGGTGAAACAACACCGGATAAAAAGATAACACTTGAATATACAAATTGTCTCGGTATGTGCGACCAGGGACCGGCAATGATGGTGAATGACAGGGTTTTTACCCGCTTAACACCTGAAAAAGCTGTTGAAATACTTAATGAAATAAAATAAATGGAATCTGTATATAAAAAAACACAAAGAGAAGGCAAGGTACTTTTCTCTTCTTATAAAAGAGGCGAAGGTATCGAGAAAGCTCTAAAGCTTGGAAGAGAAGATATTTTATACGAGTTAAAAATATCGAAATTAAAAGGCAGAGGCGGTGCCGGATTCCCAACTGCTACAAAATGGATGCTCACGGCTGCCGCAAAGTCTGATATTAAATATATTGTTTGCAATGCTGACGAGGGAGAACCGGGTACTTTCAAAGACCGCGTTCTTTTAACAGAATATCCTGAAATAGTATTTGACGGCATGGTTATCGGCGGATATACTGTTGGAGCACAAAAAGGAATAGTATACTTAAGAGGTGAATACGAATACATGCTTAGTTTTCTTGAAGACTACTTAAAGAAAATGCGTGAAGATAACCTTTTAGGAAAAAACATACTGGGGAAAAAAGACTTTAACTTTGATATCATTATCCGCATGGGTTCAGGAGCTTATGTATGCGGAGAAGAAACAGCTTTAATAGAATCACTTGAAGGTAACCGCGGTGAAGCAAGGAACCGTCCTCCTTACCCGGTTAATACAGGATTTATGGGCAAACCAACATCTGTGAATAATGTCGAAACTCTAGCTTCCGTTCCGAAAATATTGGTAAAAGGCGGAGAGTGGTTTGCAAAACAGGGAACCGGGAAATCATCCGGCTCTAAATTATTCTCCATATCCGGTGATTGTGAAAAACCGGGCGTATATGAACTGCCATGGGGAATTAAAATTAGTGACCTGCTTACTATAGTAGGTGCTAAAGATACAAAAGCTGTACAGGTTGGAGGTGCTTCCGGCATCTGCATTCCTGAATCACAATTCGATAGAACCATATCTTATGAAGATGTTGCTACGGGTGGTTCTATAATGATATTTAATAAGAGCAGGAACATGCTCCATATTTTGAAAAATTTTATGGAGTTCTTTGTTGAAGAATCCTGTGGGCAATGTACTCCCTGCAGAATTGGTAATGTGAAGCTTCTTGAAGGTATCGAAATGATAGAGAATAATAAATTTACATTCTCTTACATTAATCAACTAAAAGAGCTTGGAAAAACAATGCAGGTTGCTTCCAAGTGCGGCCTGGGACAATCAAGCCCTAATGCTTTCATTTCAATTTTAGATAATTTTAAGGACGAGATATTCAATCCGGGAAAGAATGGAGGCAAGTATGTCAGATAAAAGCAGTACATCAAGAAGCCCTTTAAGCCAGAAAGGGCACACAATACAAAAACAGGAAGACCTGAATACAATTGGCGGAAGCATTAGTGTTGAAATTAATGAAAAGAAAGTAAGCGTACCTTTTGGTACAACTATTCTTGAAGCATGTAAAATTAACCAGATACATGTACCTACATTATGCCATCATGAAGACCTTTGTGTGGCCGGTGTTTGCCGTGTATGCGTTGTCGAGGTTGAAGGTATAAGAACCTTACAGGCAGCATGTGCTTTCCCGATTACATCACCTATAAAAATAAAAACATCTACTCCAACAGTAAGAAAAGCAAGAAAGAATATAATTGATTTATTACTGAGTGAACACTACGGCGAATGCTACAGCTGTATCAGGAACCAGAACTGCGAACTTCAAAAGCTTGCTGAAGAATATGGTGTGGATAAATATACTTTCGGTCACGTTACAAAACCGAAATATGAAACAGATAAATCTTCACTTTCGGTAATAAGAGATATGAGCAAATGTGTTCTTTGCAAACGCTGTGTAAGAACCTGTATCGACTTACAGGAAGTTGGCGTGCTTGAAGCAGTGCACCGCGGTGACCAGACACATATCAGCACATTTATGGATAAACCTCTTGCTGATGTGATTTGTATCAATTGCGGTCAGTGTATCAACAGGTGCCCGACTGCTGCACTTCATGCAAATGACCCGTCTGATGAAATATGGTCAGCAATCGATGACCCGAAGAAACATGTTGTAATACAGACTGCACCTTCTCCCCGTGCGGCAATAGGCGAGGAATTTGGACTTGGTGCAGGACACTCGATGACAGGACAGCTAAACACTGCTTTAAAGAGAATTGGTTTTGATGCAGTATTTGATACTAACTTCACTGCTGACTTAACCATATTGGAAGAAGGAACAGAATTACTTCTAAGGTTAAAATCAGCATTGGTTGATAAAGACCCGAATGTAAGGCTGCCGCAGTTTACATCATGCTCACCGGGTTGGGTGAAATATATTGAGCATTTTTATCCTCAGTATCTTGACCATATGTCAAGTGCTAAATCACCTCAGCAAATGTTTGGTGCAATTATCAAAACATTTTATGCCAAGCAGGCAGGTATTGATCCGGCAGATGTTGTATCGGTTGCTTTAATGCCATGTGCAGCAAAGAAATTTGAATGCAACAGGCCTGAGATGAATTCATCAGGATTTAAAGATGTTGATTACGGTTTGACTACAAGAGAAATGGCAAAGATGATAAAAGAAGCAGGTATCTATTTACCCGAAATGCCCGAAACTACATTTGACAGCCCGTTTGGTGAAGCTTCAGGTGCAGGACTTATATTCGGTGCAACAGGTGGTGTAATGGAAGCTGCTTTGAGAACAGTATATGAGCTGGTAACCGGCAGGGAAGTACCCTTCAAGAATTTAAATATTGAGCCATGCAGGGGATTTGAAGGAATAAAACAGGCATCGGTAAAATTAGAAAACGTAAGAGAAGAATGGAAATTCCTTGAAGGCGTTGAAGTAAAATTTATCGTAGCACATGGAACAGCAAACGCAAAGTTGGTTATGGAAATGTTAAAGCGTGGTGAATTGAACGATGTTCATTTTATAGAGATAATGGCATGCCCGGGCGGATGTATCGGCGGCGGCGGTCAGCCAATTCCTACTAGTGAAGAAATTAGGACAAAACGTGCGCAGGCAATTTATTCCGAAGAAGAAAGATTGACTGTAAGAAAATCACATGAAAATCCTTATGTTAAGATGCTTTATGAAAAATTCTTAACAGACGGTCCATGCGGCAAGCTTTCTCATAAGCTGCTGCATACGCATTATGTAAAAAGAGGAAAATACATAGCTTAATTAATAATTTATTAAAGCCGGGGATTCTATCTCCGGCTTTTGTTATATTTGTTATATCATGAAATCTTTTATAATAAATTGGACACTTAAATTTAAACCTTACTGGAGGTTTATTTATAGAAGAAATTTATGGTTCATAAAGCTGAGGTTCGGTGCGTTTGGGATGCTGATAGGCTTGATATTATTACTTGAGTTTTTGCTGCAAGCCGGACTTAGCCGGGTTCAATTATTTTCTTTGACCGGTGCTGCTCTATTAATGCTTGGATATAATTTAATATTCAATTCTGTCCAGAAAAAAGTTACTCTTGACGAAGATAAATTTTTTAATCCCTTCCTGTTTGCCTTCATTCAGATTATTGCCGATTTAATAGTATTATCTTTTGTCTGTTATGTGACAGGGGGTATAATCAGCCCATTTGCAATGTTCTTTATATTCCATGCAATTATTGGCAGTTTATATATGCCCGGTAAGGTTATATATCCGTTGATTGGGTTGATAATAATAATATATGCTATCACAGGGTATCTTCAATTTACAGGTGCGTTTAATACTTTGTTTATTTCAGGTTTGAAGTTTCCTGACGTAAGAGGAAATGTAAATCTTTTTATTATATACGCGTCATGTTTCAGCTTTATGATGGGCGTGAGTATTTTTATAGCAAACAGCATAGCCCGTGAATTATATAAGAGGGAAGAAGAATTACAGCGTACACTGGATAAGCTTTTTGAAGCAGAAGCTGCAAAGCAAAAATATACAATAGCTGTTGTTCATGAGATTAAGTCACCTATTGTTGCGGCTCAATTATATCTTCAGATAATACTCAATAATTATTTAGGTCCGGTTTCTCCGCAGGTTGAAGAAAAGCTCACAAGAACATTAAAACGCCTTGATGAAGGAATAGAAATTATAAGTGATATATTGAAGATGTCAAAGCTTAAGCTGCTTGAAAATATTAAAAAAGAACCGCTGGAGCTTGAAGCGGTTATTTGCAAAGCAATAGAACAAAAAAGCGCAAATGCTCATTCAAAAAATATTAACCTGGTATTTACCGATAACCGTATCCTGAAATATAAAGTATCAGCAGATGAAGTCCTTCTTGACCTTGCACTTTCAAACCTGATTGGCAATGCTGTGAAATATACATTTAACGAAGGAAAGGTTTTGGTTGAAGTAAACGAAGATGAAAATAACAATATAATAGTGGAAGTAAGCGATAACGGTATAGGTATACCCGAAAATGAGCTTCAGAAAATATTCAGGCAATTCTATAGAACTACTAACATTAAGCACAAAGGATACGAAGGCACAGGTCTTGGTCTCTCGATAGTAAAAGAAATTGTTGAACAGCACGGATGGAGTGTTGATGTAAAAAGCCCTTCAAAACTAGCTGATGAAAAAGGATGCGGCACAAGTTTTGTGATTATAATACCTCATACTGATTAACCTCTTTCTCTTCCGATCTTACTGCAAAATATATCCCAATCAAACACACTATCGTTCCAAACAGAAACACTGCTTTAAAACCTGATTCCATTATGTTCATTGGAACATTTGCTGTAATTGGATTTGCCTGCGGAATATAAACCGATAGTATTGCGGCAAAAAAACACACTCCAAGTGCTGAGCCTGTTCTAACAACTGTCAGCATTAATGCCGAGATACTTCCTTTTTCTTCAATTCCTGCATAAGACATTATCCTGTTTGTATTGGCAGGTATAAATGTACCGATTGCAATTCCGAAAAGTGATAGTGAAGCAATAATGAGTAATATATCAGAAGAAGAATCCAGGAAATAGAAGAATAAATAAGAAAGAAAAGTTAATATAATTCCGTATGTACAAATTATCCTTATGCTTTTTTTATCTGATAAATATCCGCCAAAAAAACCGCTTACAATCTGCATAACAGATGGAATAGTCATAAGCAATCCGGTTTCCTGTTTAGATAAGCTTTTTATCCATTGCAGGTAGAAGGGGAATAAAAAAACCATTCCGTTGGTAACAATGTAAACAACTGAAAAAGAAATTAGCGGGAACGAGAATTTTTTCTTTTTTAAGTAATTCAGATTAAATAATGGTGCAGGAATATCAATTTCCCTCTTAATGAATAAGTATATAAATACTGCAGCTATTATAAACGATGTCGTTATGTATTGATTCATCCATCCCATTTGCTGCCCGTTGTTAATGGCAAAAAGCAGGAAAAATAATCCTATGAAAATATAAATTGAACCCAGCACATCAAAAAATACTTTTTTATTTGAGGGAGAGACTGATGGTATATATCTTAAAGCAAGAACTAATGCAGCAATTCCCGGAATAATATTTATAAAAAATATTGAGCTCCATCCATATGCATCGAGTAAATAACCGCTGAAAGCTCTGCCCACTACTCCCCCAAGTGCAACAAATGCATAATTAATTCCGAATGCTTTTCCTTTCATTCCTTCAGGCAGATAAGAAGAAATTATTGCAGGAGTGATTGAAAATAAAATTGCACCTCCTGCTGCCTGTAGAATACGGAAAGCAACAAGCATTTCAAATGATGTGGACAAACCGCATAACACAGCACCTGCAAGAAAAGTGAATATCCCGAGTAAATAAAGCTTCTTAAATCCGAACTGGTCACCAAGCTTTCCCGATAACGGAAGAAAACATGTGAGCACAAGAAAATATATCCATACAACTTTTGAGGCTGATGCCGGAGTTATATTAAAGCTTTGTGATATGGTAGGCAGTGAGACAGAAACAATATTTATGTCTAATCCAAGCAGGAAATGCACAATACAGACCGTTAAAGTAAGTAGAATGTATTCCCTTTTTCCTGATGTATTGTTTATCATAACTATACAAAATTAATAAAAATTAGTCCGTTTTTTAATGATTTTAATCATTTTTTAAGATTAAAAATCGGGTTAATTTTGTATTGAAGCACCTCAGTCCCCGTGCCTTCTCCATGTGGATGGAGGGCTGGGGAGTGAGGTGTTAATGTCAGATAATTTGATTAAAGAAGTTAATAATCTATTTCTATATGAAAATACTTCCAATTTTATTTCTATTATTTGCGATTAATTTTGGCTATGCACAAACCGGCGCTATTAGCGGAAATGTTACTGATGCAAATACAGAACAAGGATTGCAGGATGCAGCTATTTATATATCAAATCTGGATTATAAGGTTTTTACTGATAAAATCGGGCATTTCCTTATTCAGGATTTACCCGCCGGTAAGTATGATGTTATGGTTTCTTATCTTGGATACAAGAAGGAAACTTTTACATTAAATGTTTTGCCCGATACAGTATTGAGAGTTCAATTCAAGATTGACCAGTCATCAATAACTCTTGGCGAAATAATTGTAACAAGTTTTAGACATGAACAACAATTAAAAAACATTCCGCTTCCTGTTGAGGTGGTGGATAATTCTGAGATAACACAGAGAAACCCGGTTTCTGCTTCGGACTTAATGAAAAATAAAGCAGGAGTTACATTAACACGGGACGGAATCTGGGCAACGGATATTAACATAAGAGGAATGAACCGTTCAAGCATTGTTACACTTGTAGACGGCAACAGGATAGAAACCGCTACGGATATATCAGCAAGGTTATCACTTTTTGATATTAACGATATTGAGAGGATTGAAATAATCAAAGGCGGTATGTCATCTCTGTACGGCACGGGAGCATTGGGCGGAGTTGTAAATATAATTACAAAGAGCAATCTGTATGCAGGCAAGTTTACTTTCAGCGGCAAAATATTAAGCGATTACAACAGTGTAAACAACAGCACAGGCGGCAACCTTCTTCTATATGCAGGTGCCGAAAGATGGTTCCTGAAGCTAAACGGAACAATGAGAAAAGCCGGTAATATCAAAACACCAAACAGTGAAATTAATAACAGCGGCTTTAAAGATAATTATTTTTCGGGTGTACTCGGTGTTAATCCTTTCAGGAATAATGAAATAAAAATCAATTACCAGTATTATCTTGCAAAAGATGTCGGGATTCCCGGCGGGTACCCTCTATTTCCTAATAATGCTCTTGTCACTTACCCGAAGGAAGAAAGAAGCTTGTTAAGTGCGGAGTATAAAATATCTCAAATCTCAAAAATACTTAAAGATGTTTCTGCAAAATTTTATTACCAGTATATTTTCAGGGATGTGGAAAATATTCCGCACATTGTGCAAAAGGTTTATGCAGGAAATGTATTAAAGAAAAAAGTGAGTGTATTAAACATAAAACCGCAGGCAGACCACAATACAAAAGGATTTTCACTTCAATCGGGCTGGCTGCTGGGAAAGTATAACTTTGTAATTGCAGGATTTGATGCATGGCAAAGAGACCTCGACAGCAGGAGAACAAGAGAACAGGTAATTGAAGATTATGATTCGACCGGAACGGTTGTAATTAAAACTATAAAACAGGTAACAGGGGAGAGGCCGATACCGATTTCATCATACAGGAGCATTGGGGCATTTGCACAGGATGAAATAAGATTGTTCAAAGATAAATTAAAAATAAATATCGGCGGAAGAATTGACCAGATAAAAGTGACTAATGACATTGCTTATAATCCCGAATATACAATAACCAATGATACAGGATGGAACTGGACTCCGGCAGGACAAAAAATCATTTGGAATTCTGCAGCCGAAGATGATATTTCGTGGAGTGCCAATGTTGGTGCAATGTATGCTTTATATAATGATGTAAGTATCACCTTTAATGCGGCACGTTCATTCCGCTCGCCTTCGCTGGAAGAAAGATACCAGTACATTGATCTTGGCAGCCTTGTAAGACTGGGTAATCCTGATTTAAATCCGGAAAACGGGATATTCCTGGATGCAGGATTTAAAGTGTTTAATCCTGTTATCAAGTTTACAGGAAGCGGTTTTTTAAATACAATAAATGACTTGGTGATTGAAATACCGGGTACATATGAAAACAGGCAGGCAATGATAAAGACCAATGCCGGAAAATCCAGGTTCTATGGCTTTGATGCTAACCTTGAATATAATTTCTACAAAAAGTTTGTGTTTTACAGCACAGTATCTTATGTAAGAGGAAGAGATATTGAAAACGATTTAGACCTGCCTCAGATACCGCCGTTAAACGGTTCAATTGGATTAAAAGCTGCTGCCGGTAAATATGCTAACTTAGATTTCTCTGTAATGTTTTTTGCCAGGCAAAATAAAATTGCAGCAGGCGAAGTTGAAACTCCCGGGTATGTTACACTAAACTTATATGTACAAAGTATGCCTATCAAATTCAGCGGAGTGAAAATAAATTTGTATGGCGGAATAGAAAACATTCTTGACAAAGAATACAGAAATCATTTATCAACTAACAGGGGAACAATTACACAAGAACCCGGCAGAAATTTCTTTGCAAAAATTGGATTGAGCTGGTAGAGTGTATGGAGTGCAGTAACCGTGTTACTGCTATAACAATAGGTAGATTTACATATATATGCACTTTTCAGTGCATATTTTTTTGAACCCTCCAAAATCTAACCAAATCCGTTAGCAGCATTTTCGAACAATATTACGACATGCTTTATATCATTTCGATATTAACAAAGAACGGTTATTTATGCTTATATAGCTATATAAGCACTATCAGTATAATTTAATATAGTAATTGCTTATTGTCAAGTTTTAACTAAAAATAGTTTGGAGTGTGTGGAGTGCTTAGAGTGTATTGAGTGTTTAGTGTGCTTTTTTGAGCAATTTCAGCTCATGGATAAATAAAGAGGTAAGAATTCCCCTCTCGAGAGGGGAGGGAGCGAAGCGGAAGGGGTGTGTCAGGAATTGAAACGGATGAACTTCAAGTATTACTTTAACTCCCCAACAACAGCGACAAATATTTGCTACCAAATTTTTCCCATAGCGATAATGGTTAATGATATAGTGAAGTTTTTTTTTTGATGAAAAATTAGCGATTCTGGCTCAAAATCGCAAATCTTAAATCAAAAATCTCACATTTCTGACGGAGTTATTTGCTTATACTGCTATGAGTTAACCCCTGTTTTCCAAAAACGATAACCCAACTTGATACCAACTTGATACCAACTCCGACACAACTTGAACCCAACTTAGCACTGTTTTGAACCCAACTCTGAATTTTTGCCGATATACCACCACGCCAAGCCGCTAAGACCGCAAAGGTGAAGATTGATAATTGAAGACAGTCAAGGGGTCATAATTAATGAAGAATGACAGGTTGGAAGGTTGAAAAATTACAGGGCAGTGTCAGGTGTTAGTTTGACAATGTGGATTAGCTTAGATTAATTGATGAATATGATAGGGAAAGAAAGAACTTAGATTAACAAAAATTCACCAGACACCTGCCTGAGGCAGGCAGGCAAGCGTCAGCTTAAGATGAATGGAGGATTTACAATTGAACACAGACAAGGTGTTACTGATATATATAATTATGAACTGATATTATGTAATTATTTTTATAAACAACTCCAGATTGAGATTAACAGCATACCCCTTGAAAACTCCAATTAACCGGTGATGAATATTATTAAATAAGATTTATGATTAACCCTCCTTCAAATAACAAAGGATCCTGTACTTCCATATTCTGCCAGTGTCATCGATTTTTATTAATTCTATAATTACAAAACATCCAGGAGAAACACTGGCAGTACGAGCTCCTTCGGAAATTGAAGATTTAAAAAGCATTGGATTAATTGAAAATCTCTCTGGTCTGTCAGGACTCCCTGTTAATCACTATTTCACTATTTCACCATTTCACTATTTTATAAGTGACACTGGCAGTACGGAAAGCGTGTATGGAGTGCAGTAACCGTGTTACTGCAAATAATGTTATAGCAGTAACACGGTTACTGCACTCCAAAGATTTTAATTCTTAATTGGCTCTTCCAGTCCTACCGTTACAAGCTCAGATGAAACTCCCTGTATCACTTTAATCTTGTGAGCAAGTTCTTCATTCTGTTCTTTTGTTCCGCAAAGCTCACAAATTACTGTGCCCTGGTTTGTGCAGTTTTCAAGCACTCCGTCATGAAGCCCTAACCTTGTTTTAATTATACATCCCCATGCAGTTAACACTTGCTGTACTGTTACTGCAGATTCTTTTCTTGTACCTATTAATATTATTAATATAGTTTTTTCCATAATATAAGTTTTAAATTTGTTAAAAATATACAATTAGATATAAAAAAACAGCGGTAGAAATTATCTGCCGCTGTTCAGGTATAAATAGCTAAAGGTTAATTTGAAAACGCGAATTTCTTGCGTGTTGTATCTTTTGATGCTGTACTCTTTCTCTGTGCTTCATATACTGCCATTGCTGTAATGTTTACTATATCATTAACAGTATTACCGGGACCTAATAAGTAAACAGGTTTTTTAATTCCAAGCAGTATTGGTCCGATTGCAACAGCACCGCCTAAATTAGCTAACAGCTTGTAAGCTATATTTGCAGATGTAAGGTCAGGACAAACAAGTAAATTAGCTTTATCATGCAGTGAAGAGAACGGATAAAAATCATTCAATATTTCAGTCGATGTAGCTGTATCAGCCATCATCTCACCGTCTACAATAAGTGCCGGGGCAATCTTCTTTACAAGCTCTGTTGCTTTACGGACTTTTTCGCATAGCGGGTGAGTTGTGCTTCCAAAATTACTGAATGATAACATTGCAATCCTCGGTTCAATATCAAATTGCTTTAACTTTTCAGCAGCGAGTAGTGCAATGCTGGCTAGCTGTTCAACTGATGGGTCTATATTTACTGTCGGGTCTGTTATGAAAATATTCTGGTTCTTGAATACCATCATATACAAGCCGGCAATATTTGTAACACCATCTTCTTTACCGATTATCTGCAATGCCGGTCTTACCGTATCCGGGTAATGCTGTGTTACTCCTGAAATCAAACCGTCTGCATCATTTTCATGCACCATCATCATTCCGAAAATGTTATGCGTCTTTGTCATCCTGTCGGCATCTGCTTTTGTTATACCTTTTCTTTTTCTTATATCATAGAACTTCAAAGCATATTCGTTATACTTTTCGGATTTAGAAGGATTAATTATTTCAGCACCTGTCAGGTCAAGTCCAAGCTCTTTTATTCTTGCATTAATTAATGTCCTGCTTCCCAGTACTATAGGTTTGGCAATTTTTTCATCAAGAATAATCTGTACTGCACGCAGGATATGGTCTTCTTCACCCTCTGGAAATACTATCTTCTTCGGACCGTGCTGTGCTTCATGTATGAAGAATCTCATAACTTCCCTTGATTTGCCCAGACGTGCTTCAAGACTGTCAATATATTTCTCCATGTCTTTTAACGGTACCTGAGCAACACCTGTATCCATTGCAGCTTTTGCTACAGCGGCAGCTTCCCAGAACAGTACACGCGGATCGAATGGCTTTGGAATAATATAGTGCTTTCCGAATTCAATTCTCTTTCCGCCGTAAACACGGATAACAGAATCAGGAACATCTTCTTTTGCCAGATTTGCAAGAGCATATGAAGCGGCAATCTTCATCGGTTCATTGATAGTTGTTGCTCTAACATCGAGAGCACCCCTGAAAATGAACGGGAATCCAAGTACATTGTTAACCTGGTTTGGATAATCAGAGCGTCCTGTAGCCATAATTATATCGTCTCTTGCACTGGTTGCATCTTCATATGTAATTTCAGGGTCAGGATTTGCCATTGCAAAAACTACAGGATAATCTGCCATTGATTTTATCATCTCTTTTGATACTATACCTTTAGCCGAGACACCGCAGAATACATCAGCACCCTTCATTGCATCAGCAAGAGTTCTTTTTTCAGTTTCAACTGCAAAATACTCTTTATATTTATTCATGCCTTCTTTTCTGCCTTTGTACACAATACCTTTGGTATCAACAAGCATCATATTCTCACGCTTCACTCCAAGAGATTCATATAGCTTAGCACAAGCAATACCCGCAGCACCGGCTCCGCTGAAAACCACTCTTATCTCAGCCATCTTCTTATTTGTAATCTCACATGAATTCAATAAAGCAGCACCGCTTATAATTGCTGTACCATGCTGGTCATCATGGAAAACAGGAATCTTCATAATTTCCTTCAGCTTTTCTTCGATGTAGAAGCATTCCGGAGCTTTGATATCTTCCAGATTAATGCCTCCGAATGTCGGCTCAAGAAGCTTTACAGCTTTAATTATCTCATCCGGGTCATGAGTGTCCAGCTCTATATCGAACACATCAATATCAGCAAATCTTTTGAATAAAACTCCTTTACCTTCCATTACAGGTTTGCCTGCAAGTGCTCCAATATCGCCAAGCCCCAGCACTGCAGTACCGTTACTGATTACTGCTACAAGATTACCTTTTGCAGTATACAGATAAGCATCATCCGGATTTGCTTCAATCTCTTTACACGGATCTGCAACTCCCGGAGTGTAAGCCAAAGACAGGTCTCTTTGAGTTGCACATGGTTTAGTAGAAACAACCTCTATTTTTCCATGTCTTCCCTGTGAATGGTAATCTAATGCATCCTGTTTGCGAATCATTGTAAGATTTCCTTTCTTAATTTAACTTTTTTAAACTGGTACAGTTTTTAATTTATTATGTTTGGCAATTACTTCTTTCATGGCGTCAGCTAATATTTTTACACCTTTTACAATTTTCTCTTCCGGTGAATTTGAGAAATTCAACCTCATACAATTAAATCCTTTGCCGTCTACGTAAAATGTATCACCGGGTACAAAGACTACTTTCTTTTCAATGGTAATACTGAGCACGTCTCTGCAGGATGCATTTTCAGGCATGGTTGCCCAAAGGAACATTCCTCCCTGCGGATTCGTAAATTTTACTTCTTCCGGAAGCTCCTGCTTCATCATTTCTACCATTTTATCTTTCTGCCTCTTGTAAGTTTCTCTTATCTTGACAAGATGATTTTCTATATTGTAATCTGTCAGGTATTGGTGCAGAACTCTTTGAGCAAATGTTCCCGGCTGCAGGTCAGCAGCCTGTTTTGATATTACGATTTTTTCCATCAGGTCTTTCTGTGCACATATCCATCCTATTCTGAAACCGGGAGCAACCATTTTTGAAAATGAACTTGTTAATATTACATTTTTATCGTAAAAAGATTTTACTGAAGGTAAATGCTCGCCTTCATACCGTACTTCGTAATATGGGTCATCTTCAAAATATATCATTTCATGGTTAGATAGAATCCTTGCAACTTCCTGTCTTTTTTCAAGTGACCAGGTAATTCCAGACGGGTTATTAAAATTTGGAACGGAGTAAAATAATTTTGCCGGGTGAGCTTCAAGTGTACTTTCAAGCTCTTCTATATTTATGCCGTCGTCTTCAAGCTCAACAGTATGGAATTCAGGCTCATAAAATGAAATTGCCTGAATAGCACCAAGGTACGAAGGTCTTTCAAGTACTACGGTTTCACCTTTGTTAAGAAATGTTTTACAAATTAGTGCTATTGCCTGCTGTGAACCGTTTGTGATTTGAATTTCTTCTACAGGTACTTTAAGGTTCTTTCTCCTCAGCATATAATCGCTTATATATTCCCTTAAGGGTAGATGGCCTTCGGTTTCTGCATATTGCAAAACCCTGGTTCCATCGGCTTCCAGCACTTTTACAGCAGATTTTTTTATATCTTCAACCGGAAAGAATGCAGGATTTGGTAACCCTCCTGCAAAAGAGATTACATCTTTACTTTGTGTGAATTTAAGTATTTCACGGATAAAAGATGCTGGGACATTCTCCATTCTGTCTGCAAACAGATTTTTCATGTTGCTATCCTTTCAAAAAGGAATTATAAATTCCCTGATAGATTAATTTTATTCAATCAGGATACACAGCAGTTAAATTAAAAGAAAAATTAAAGATAGATTATCTTGTACTTGCAAGTTTTTGCAGCATATTCCAGTTTTTAATCCGGTCCTCTGACAATTTTAATATTGCCGGTTTAGGACTTCCGTCTTTTTCAAACATATTTGAAAATCGTCCTTCGTTTCTTGCATAATATATAAAGTCCGTTATTTCGTCAGTATTGGGATTTCTGTACCAATCGTCTTTGATTGCAGGATTACCCTTCAGAGATAGTCTTTCTTTAATAGTCTTTCCTTTTCGCGGGTCATAAATAAACATAGGAAATGCTCTTGATTCTACAGCAAGCTGTGCTTGTTCCTGGCTTTTATCATCTGCAATGCCATGTTCCGGCTGGCATGCAGCATAAATATTTATTACTGCCGGACCTTTAAACTCGTTTGCGGCTATTATTGCCCTGTAAAAATGGTCTATATTTGATGTTACTGTCTGGGCAAAGAAAACTTCAGTATATAAAGAGCATATTTCAGCCCCCCTGTTGTCATATCCCAATTTATCTAATATTAATATTTTGATATCTAAGCCGCTTTTTAATAAATTTGATAAAGCATTTATTCCTTTTTCGGTAAATCTGCTGTTCCTTGAAATAACCCAGAGCTTTTTATCATTCAGTTCCTGCTGGTTCCATCTTGCTCTTATACCCATTGCATTGCTCCAGATGCCTGAATGTGAAGAATTTAATACGGGGACTAAATACGGATTATATGGATATTCAAGTGAATATTCGAATATACATCCTGTTTCATTTATGATACCGATATTTTCTTTGCCGTATTTTGCACCTGTTACAGCAAGCATCATCCTGATTGGTGAAGCTTCGCCGCATCCTTTGCATGAGCATGTACCGCCTGTATATAATAGAGAAGCTGGATTCAGCATCAGGTCTTTTGGCTCATTTTCATCTATATATAAAGCGTCAGTATCCGGTAATTTCCGGAAAAAATTGAATATATTATATAATTCATCTAACCTTGCTTCATCTTTTTCTACTGTACTTAAAGCAGATTCTTTACATATTTTTACACATAAACCGCAACCCTTACATTTATCAGGGTCTATGGCTAATATAAATTTACCCGCTTCAGCTTTTCTCTTCTTTGCTATTTTACTGAACTTTTCCGTTACTGCAAACTGCAAATTAAAAAGTTTCACTTCCTCATTATCTTTAGCATAAATATCTATATTATCTTCAACATCACTGCCGGGTACAACTTTAGCTTTAATGGCATTATCGGGACAGAGATTAACACAATCCATGCATCCGGTGCAGTTAGCCGAATTAAACAAAGGAATCCGCGCGGCAATACTGCATACACTTCTTTTTCCTGCCGTACCTGCCGGAACTTCACTGCGGGCAAAAAAATGATAAGCAGCAAGGCATTCATCTGCATTGCCGTTATTGTATGCATCAATTACGATCTCATCAAATTCGTTGGGATCTATAATCTCATGCGTAAGCTTTATTTTTAATTCTTCTTCTAACATTTATGTGAACATATTCCCGCGAAAGCGGGAATCTCTTTATCTCTATTGACATGTCCGTTTGTTCATCCGTATCATTGTTAAGATTCCCGCTTTCGCGGGAATGCATTTATCACAGCGTTAAACCGTGTTCTACTCCTACTACAAAGAACTTTTTACCATTATCTATCATATTTTTAATGATAGTTTCAAAATTATTATTGTTTATTGCTCTTCCGCCGAGACCATATACACAAGAATATATTCCGGGTATGGTCTTAATCTTTTTATTTATAAAAGCATCTGCGAAAGAGCTTTTTATTTCTGTTGTTAAATGATTATCTCCTGCAAGGGGATTATCGGTTCTTTCAATTACCGTAATTCCTTTTACATGTGATAGTGCTTTAATAATTTCATCTTTCGGGAATGGTCTGTAACAGGTAATATTTAATACACCTGCTTTAATATTTTTTTCTCTCAGCCATTTTACAGCAGAAATTGCATTTGCCATTCCGCTTCCTAATCCTAATATTGCATATTCCGCATCATCAAGCATGAATTTTTCAACCAAACCGTACCTGCGTCCTGTTAATCCATAATATTCTTCCATTACATTACTTAAAATGCCGGGTACTTTTTCATAATAATCACGCTGTGCGATTCTGCCCTTCATATAGCTGTCTTGCTTCTGCAAAACCCCAGTCATAATTGGATTTGCCGTATCAAAGAAGTTTACAAGCTTACTCTCCGGTTTATCAATGAACTCCATCATTAGCTCTTTCTCGGGGAGAAGAATTTCTTCTGCATTATGAGTAGTGATAAATCCATCCTGTATACAAAGAAATGGTGTAAATGAATCTTCTGCAGTACGTCTGGCAATTAATGCAAGGTCTGCTGCTTCCTGGACATTCTTTGCAAAAAGCATTCCCCATCCGGAGTCGTTAACTGCCATTACATCATCATGTCCCGCATTAATATTGATACTTTGAGATGTTAATGCTCTTGCACCAACATGAAAAACACAGGGCAGACGCTTGCCTGCGATTGTGAATAATACTTCTTTCATTAATACTAAGCCTTGCCCGGAAGTAAAATTAGATACTCTCCCTCCGGCAAGTGCGAAACCTTCACATGCTGATGCTGAGTTATATTCGGTATCAGATTCAATGAAGCTTATATTTTCGTTCCAGAGATTTTTTTGTCCGTTTGCGGCTGCGAGTTTATAAAGAGAGTATATTTTATCGGAAGGAGTTATAGGATAAGCACAGCTTCCCTGGGTTATGTTTGTTTCAACCCATGCGGCAGCTTCGCTTCCGTCTTTATTACTCCTTATCCCGGGATATTTGAGTTCTTTACCCGGAAGCTTAACTCTTTTTAAATTTTTACCATTCCTGTTTTTCAATTGTATAGTATCAGGTATTTTTACGCTATTCTAAAAAAAAGAACTTATACGTATCTTAAAAAAACTTTTGCTAATCACCTCATTTAATTTCGAATTTCGAATTGTTAATTGCGGTTTTTTTGAAAAATTGATTCATTAAGAAAATTCAATCTGAAAAATCTGATGAATCTGACACATCTGATAAATTGATAAATCAATTCGCAATTAACAATTAGAAATTGCCTTATTTAAATGTTGTTAATGCCTTCATATAATTGGCTCTTTCAAAAGCGGCAGGGTTAGCTACCGATTTATGGCTCATGCTTCCGCGCATTTGCTCAATAGATTCGTATTCATGTTTCTCCATCCAGTCTTCAATATCATTTAATAAACTCTTAATATGACCGGTACCAAACATATGCAACGCTGCAAATATCTGGGTTACATTTGCTCCGACCATCATCATTTTTAAAACATCTTCAGCACTGTGAATACCGCTGGTTGCTGCCATATCTGCTTTAATTTTGCCATACAAAATTGCAATCCATCTTAAAGGCAATCTCATTGACTGCGGATTGCTGAAAAGTACATTCGGAATTACTTCAAGCGCTTCCAAGTCAATATCCGGCTGGTAAAATCTGTTAAATAAAACTAATCCATCTGCGCCGTTATCATCAAGCTGTTTTGCAAATCCGGCAAGTGAACTGAAATAAGGGCTTATTTTCATTGCAACCGGAATTGAAACGGTTGATTTAACCGAACGAAGGATATCAATATATATTTTCTCTATATCAGCAGATGTTTTATTCAGGTCTGCTGCGAGCAGATAAATGTTCAACTCTAATGCATCTGCACCGGCTTGTTCTATTTTCTTCGCATATTCTGTCCATCCGCCGGGTGTTGAGCCGTTTAAGCTTCCAATAATTGGTATATCAACTGCTTCTTTTGCTTTTCTTATATGCTCAAGATATTCTTCAGGTCCAAGATGATAATCATCTGCTTCCGGAAAATATGATGTTGCTTCAGCATGAGAATCCTGTGTAGTTGAAGTGTAATGATGAAGCTCAAGTGCGTCATGAGTCAACTGCTCTTCGAATAATGAATACATCACAATAGCAGAAGCACCGGCGTCTTCCATTTCTTTTATTTTACCAATACTTTTTGAAAGGGGAGATGCTGATGGAACTAATGGGTTCTTTAATTTGAGTCCCAGATATGTTGTGCTGAGGTCCATTTTATTTTATTTTTTAAATCTATAAAAAATTTTGAAACTGCCTCAATTTAAGCAGCACAGATTAAAGTGTCTGTGCTGCCGTATTGAGACAATCTTATGTTTATTTAAATCTTACTTTTTATTACTGCTGCTGCTTGTTTCAAAGCACCGTCGCCATTACCGTTTTTGGATATCTTTTCATATTCTTCTACAAGTCCTTCATACATTTTCCAGCGTCCGTTTACATCTTCCTGTGCTAATTTCATTAATTTTTCTGCTTCTTCCGGATGGCTCTTGGTTAACATCTTGTATCTTGTTTCCATATAAGCATAATCCTTTAAGGGGATTTTTGGAGCTTTGGAATCAAGCTTGAACGGATTCTGTCCCTGTGCCGCCAGCTCAGGATTGAACCTGAATAAAGGCCAATGACCTGATTCAACTGCTGCTTTTTGATTTGACATTCCCTTCATCATATCTATACCATGAGCAATGCAATGACTGTATGCTATTATGAGTGAAGGTCCGTCATATGCTTCAGCTTCCATGAAAGCACGGACTGTCTGTGTATCGCTTGCACCCATTGCAACTCTTGCCACATAAATATTACCATAGCTTACTGCAAGCATTGCAAGGTCTTTCTTCGGCATTGGTTTTCCAGCTGCTGCGAATTTTGCAACTGCGCCTCTTGGTGTTGATTTAGACATCTGTCCGCCTGTATTTGAATATACTTCAGTATCAAGTACAAGAACATTAACATTTTTGCCTGATGCAAGAACATGATCTAATCCGCCGTAACCGATATCATATGCCCAGCCGTCACCGCCCATTATCCATACCGATTTCTTTACAAGATAATCTGCGATAGATAGAAGCTGTTTTGCTTCATCCGATTTCATGTCCATAAGCTTCTTCTTCAATATCTCAACTCTTTCACGCTGTTCATATATTGCCGGTTCATCTTTCTGCTCTGCATTTATGATTTCATTTGCGAGGTCTTCGCCAACTTCACCTGCTAATTTTGCAAGAAGCTGTTTTGCATTTTCATTATGGCTGTCTATTGCAAGTCTGAAACCAAATCCAAACTCAGCATTATCTTCGAATAATGAATTTGACCATGCCGGTCCTTTGCCGTCTTTGTTCTTTGCCCACGGCGTTGTAGGTAAGTTACCTCCGTATATCGATGAACATCCGGTTGCATTTGCAACTAACATCCTGTCCCCGAATAACTGGCTTGCCAGCTTGACATAAGGAGTTTCACCGCATCCAGAACATGCTCCGGAATATTCGAATAACGGCTGCAGGAACTGCGATTCTTTTATATTAGAATGATTTAATTTATTCCTGTCTATCTCAGGCAAATTAAGGAAGAATTCAAGGTTTTCTCTTTCCTGGACTCTTATCGGGAGCTGTTCACCAAGGTTAAGAGCTTTTAATCTTGTTTCTTTTTTATTTTTAGCAGGACATATTTCAACACAAATTCCGCATCCCGTGCAGTCTTCAACTGCTACCTGTATTGTATAAGCATGACCTTCGCCAATTTCTTTTCCTTTGAATTTCATTGATTGGAAAGTTGCAGGTGCATCTTTCAATAATGCTTCGTCATATACTTTTGCCCTTATTGCTGCATGCGGGCAAACGATTACGCATTTATTACACTGGATACAAATTGACTGTTCCCAAATAGGAACTTCAAGTCCAATGTTTCTTTTTTCCCACGCTGCTGTTCCAACAGGATATGTTCCGTCTGCAGGCATTAAACTTACAGGTACGAAATCTCCTTTACCGTCAATTAATCTTGAAGTTAATTGTTTCACAAATTCAGGTGCATTACCTGATACAGGAGGCAGGAACTGCAGACTGCTTGTTACATTTGCAGGTACTTCAACTTCGAATAAATTCTCAAGTGTTTTATCTACTGAATCAAAATTCATCTGAACAATTTTTTCACCCTTATTGCCATATGTCTTTTTAATAGCCTTCTTAATTGATTCAATTGCTTTATCCCTTGGTAAAATATTCGATATTGCAAAGAAACAAGTCTGCATTATTGAGTTGATTCTGACTCCCATTCCTGTTTCATTTGCAACTTTATACGCATCAATGATATAAAATTTAATATTCTTTTTGATTATATCTTTTTGAATCTTTTCAGGAAGCGATTCCCAAACTTTATCTTTCGAAATCTGCGTATTTAAAAGGAATGTTGCTCCGTTTACTGCATCTTCAAGTATATCCATTTTTTCAAGGAATACCTGCTGATGGCAGGCAACGAATTTCGGATTATTTATCAAATAGGTTGAACGGATTGGTCTCGGTCCAAACCTTAAATGTGATGTTGTTGTTGAACCTGATTTTTTTGAGTCATATACAAAATAACCCTGTGCAAAGAAATCGGTTTCTTCACCGATAATTTTTATAGAATTTTTATTTGCACCAACCGTACCATCTGCACCCAATCCATAGAATTTACCTCTGAATGTTTCTTCAGGTTCAATTGATAGTCTTGGGTCCCATGGGATGGAAGTATTTGTTACATCATCAATAATACCGATTGTAAAGTGATTTTTCGGTCTTTCATTTTTCATTTCATCGAAAAGCGATATTACCATTGCAGGAGAGAACTCCTTTGATGATAACCCGTATCTTCCGCCGGTAATTTTCGGGAATGAATGTAATTTCAAATCACCGTTGTTATAAGTTTCAGTTACAGCATTTACAACATCAAGATACAGAGGCTCGCCTGCAGAGCCGGGCTCTTTGGTTCTGTCCAATACAGCAATAGATTTTACTGTCGGGGGCAAGGCTTCCATTAAATGCTTGTTTGAAAACGGTCTGTATAAACGAACTTTAATAAGTCCGACTTTCTCTTTCTTTTCAGTTAGATACTCGATAGTTTCGTGAGCGGTTTCAGCACCTGAGCCCATCATAACTATTACTCTTTCTGCTTCCGGGTCGCCTACATAATCAAATAATTTATACTGTCTGCCTGTGATGCCGGCAAACTTATCCATTTGCTTTTGTACTATATCCGGGCAAGCATCATAATATTTATTTACGGTTTCTCTTCCCTGGAAGTAAACATCAGGGTTTTGTGCCGTTCCTCTCATTACCGGATTATCAGGAGTTAAAGCTCTTTTCCTATGGGCAATAACCAGATCATAATCTATCATTTTCAGCATGTCATCATTGCTTAACTGTTCTATTTTCATAACTTCGTGAGAAGTCCTGAAACCATCAAAGAAATGCAGAAACGGAATTCTGCTTTCAAGAGTAGCTGCCTGAGCTATACAGGCAAAGTCCATTACTTCCTGGATTGAATTGGAAGCAAACATAGCAAAACCTGTAGAACGTACAGCCATAACATCACTGTGGTCACCAAATATTGAAAGTGCCTGTGCTGCTATAGACCTTGCTGAAACATGAAATACTGTTGATGTTAGTTCTCCTGCAATTTTGAACATGTTCGGGATCATCAGGAGTAATCCCTGGGATGCAGTAAATGTAGTTGTTAAAGCACCGGATTGTAAAGCGCCATGTACGGCACCGGAGGCACCGCCTTCACTCTGCAATTCGCTTACGGTAGGAATAACCCCCCACAGGTTCTTCCTTTTTGCTGCTGACCAGGCATCGCACCACTCACCCATATTGGATGACGGTGTGATTGGATAAATTGCACAAACCTCGTTCAGATTATAAGCAACATACGCAGCTGCTTCATTACCGTCAATTGTTACTTTTTTCCTATCCACTTTTCTTTTAACTCCGCTAATTATAAAAAAAATTTTATTTATGTTTATTTAAGATTCCATTCCTCATGACAGGAATGGAATCTATCAGATTTTATTAAGCCACTACAAGCTGTTTTCTTACCAGCTCTTGTCCGGCTTCAAGTGCCTGCCTGTTTGCAGGCAGTAAATTATGATATCTTTCGGGCAATACTTTTTTTAATGCCCCAATAATTGAGTCAATCTTCACAACAGGTCTTTTTTCCAAATAACCGCCAAGCATTACCATATTTAATGCTTTGCTGAAATTTAACCTGTTGGCTTCATCTGCTGCCGGTATTGCTATTATTTCGATATCAGTCCTTGTCGGTTTATTGAGAATATTTGTTGAATCGTAAATCAATAACCCGCCCGGTTTCACCTTTGATTCAAATTTATCCATTGAAGGCTGATTCAGTATAATTGCAGTATCATACGATGAAATAATAGGTGAACTGATTTTTTTATCAGAAATGATTGTAATACAGTTTGCAGCTCCGCCTCTCATTTCAGGACCATATGAAGGCATCCATGAAATTTCTTTTCCTTCAAGTGCAGCACCATAAGAAAGAGTCTGTCCCATTGAAAGGACTCCCTGTCCTCCAAAGCCTGATATAATTATTTCTTCTATCATTTTATACTACTCCTTCTTCTATGTCTAAATTTACTAAATCTTCAGGTGCAGGTAACTTAATATCCCCAAGCGGATAAACCTTCAGCATTTCATTTGTAAGGAAATCCTGTGTCTGAAGCGGTGTCATCTTCCAGTTAGAAGGACAGTTACCGACAACTTCTACAAAGGAGGTACCTTTATCAAGCTGCTGGTATTTAAAAGCATTTAATAAAGCCTTCTTTGTCTTTCTCACATTTAAAGGAGAATTGACTGCAGTTCTGGTAACATAAAAAGCTCCCGGAAGCTGTGCGATAAGATTTCCGATTTTTAATGGATGTCCCATTGTTTTTGTATCTCTTCCATAAGGTGAAGTTGTTGTTTTCATTCCTGAAAGAGTAGTTGGAGCCATCTGGCCGCTTGTCATACCATAAACAGCATTATTAATGAAAATTATTGTAATATTTTCACCCCTGTTAATTGTATGTATTGTTTCAGCAGTACCAATGGCAGCAAGGTCTCCATCACCCTGGTATGTGAAAACATACCTGTGAGGAAGAATTCTTTTTATGCCTGTTGCAACAGCAGTTGCACGTCCGTGTGCAGCTTCCTGCATATCGATATCCAGGTAATCATATGCGAATACCGAACATCCAACGGGTGCAACACCGACAGTTTTATCCTGAATGTCTAATTCCTGAACAACTTCCATAAGTAATTTATGGACAGTACTGTGCGCGCATCCCGGGCAGTAGTGCATGTGCCTGTCAACAAGTGTGTAAGGTCTTTCATACACTAATTCATATTCTTCTTCGATGCAAACCTGTTCTGTTTTTGCATCTTCAGAAATTTCTTTATTAATTAAAGTTTCCTCTTGCATAATTTTATTTTATATAAGTTTCTAAATTCTTTAATATTTCATCCGGTCCCGGGATAATTCCGCCCATTCTTCCGTAATGACTTACCGGTACTTTTCCGTTTACAGCAAGCCTTACATCTTCTATCATCTGCCCTGCGTTTAATTCTACGGTTAATATATGTTTTACTTTATCGGCCAGCTTGTTAATTACATCATATGGATATGGATAAAGTGAAATTGGTCTTAATAAACCTGCTTTAATTCCTTTTTCCCTTGCCAGCTCTACAACCTTATGGCTTATCCTTGCTGAAAGTCCGTATGCAACCAATAAATATTCAGCGTCTTCAGTTTGTATTTCTTCGTATCTTATTTCGTTTTCAGAAATCTTTTTATACTTTTCAGTTAATCTTAAGTTTACTTCTTCCATTTTTTCCGGCTGGATATGAAGTGAAGTAATAATATTTCTTTCTTTATAAGGACTCTTACCGGTGGTTGCCCACGGTTTCTGAGGTTTAACTATTTCATGCTGCGGGAAAGTTACTTTTTCCATCATCTGTCCGATTGCACCATCGGATAATATCAATACAGGGTTCCTGTATTTATCGGCAAGCTCAAAGCCAAGGAAAACAAAATCAGCCATTTCCTGGACTGATGAAGGAGCAAGCACTATCAAATGGTAATCGCCATGACCGCCGCCTTTAACAGACTGGAAGTAATCACCCTGTGAGGGCTGTATAGTTCCTAAACCCGGACCACCGCGGTTCACATTTACCAATAAACATGGCAGTTCTGCGGCTGCTATATAAGAAATACCTTCCTGCATTAAGCTTATTCCCGGAGAAGAAGATGAAGTCATCACTCTTCCACCGGCACCGGCTGCACCATAAATCATATTAATTGCTGCAACTTCACTTTCTGCCTGCAAAGGAATTCCATAACGCCCCGGCATTTCACGGGCCAGATATTCCAGTACTTCCGATTGCGGTGTGATGGGATATCCAAAATATGCATCACACTTTGCCTGTATTGCTGCTTCGGCAAGTGCTTCATTGCCTTTCATTAATTTTACTTCTGTTTCCATTATAAATATTCCATCCTTTGCAAATCTTCAACTACCGGATTATCTATTTTTAAATCCATTGAAGATTGTACGTTTTTAATTTCTGCAATTAATTCTTTTTTCTTTTTTGGATTAGTTCTGTAAACTTTAATTACAGCATCAGGACATACAAGAGCACAGTTTACACAGCCGGTACAGTTATCATTTATTGCTACAATATACCTGTAACCTTTGTGGTTTATTTCTTTTGAAAGAACCAGGGCGTCTTCTTTGCACACAACTCTGCACAGTTCGCATCCTTTACATTTTTCAATATCAATCACAACCTTGCCTTTTACCTTGCGTTCTTTTTTCGGCTTTGTTGTTATATTTGCATTAGCCATTTTTATACTTTCTAATTTAAAAGTTTTTAAACTTATCTTCCTAATGAATCAAGGTATTCTTTTTTAGAAAGCAAAGCGCTTTCCTCTTCTGCATTATTGGGGTCAGCTATACAGCAATCAACCGGGCATACCTCAGCGCACTGCGGCTTATCATGGAAGCCATTGCACTCGGTACATTTGTCAGGTACAATATAGAAATATTCTGCAGACCAGAATCCGGATAAGCCGGATGGTGCCGCATCGTTTTCACCGTAATTGTTACCTGCTAATTCCCAGTTTGCACCACCTTCATAAATTGCATTATTGGGGCACTCGGGTTCGCAAGCACCGCAATTAATACATTCTGTGGTTATTATGTATGACATTTTGTAGTCCCTTCTTTAAAGTTATATAATAATATTAACAGTTATACTTTTTCGTTTGCTTTGGCGTCTTCCAGCACATAGTTAATAAAATCCACTATGCTGAATAATTCATATGAATATGTAATGTCTACATTTTCCTGAAGCATGCCGTATATTGAACAATACCTTTCACGTGAAAGCTCAATGGCTCTTTCAACGGTTTTATTATCAAGGTCCTGCCCGATCAGGTTATATTTCAAATGAATTCTTGTGAATACTCTCGGATGTTCTTTTGCAGTATCTGCTTCAACATCAATCCAGAATTTATCGACGTGTTTTCTTGATTTTTCAAGTATCAAAGAAACATCCATCATTGTACATCCGGCAAGAGCCTGTAATAGTAACTCTTTAGGCGTAGGTCCTTTTGTTTCTTCACCTGCCGGTGCAGAATCCATATGTATAAAATGACCTGTTTCTGTTTCGCCCTCAAGGTGATATTTGTTTATCCAGTTTACTTTTGTTCTCATTCCTTTAATTAATTCCTATAGATATTTATGTTCTTTTGCGAATTTTTCGAGTTCTTCCCTGAATTTCGGATGTGCAAGCTGTATGAGCATTTTTGTTCTTTGCCTGATTGTCTTGCCATGCAGGTCTGCAACACCATATTCAGTTACCACGAAATGTACATCACCTCTTGAATCAGTAACCCCAGCCCCTAATTCAAGATGTGGTACTAATCTTGAAATTGTACCGTTTTTTGCAGTGGACGGTAAAGCGATAATTGGCTTCCCGCCTTCAGATTTTGCAGCGCCTCTGAGGAAATCTACCTGTCCCCCAAAACCGCTGTAAAAGTTAAAACCAATAGAATCCGAACAAACCTGGCCTGTAAGATCTACCGAAAGAGCCGAATTGATTGCAGTCATTTTTTTATTTCTTGCAATTGTGAAAGGATCATTTACAAATTCAGTAGGTCTGAATTCTACTTCAGGATTGTTATCAATGAAATCAAATACCTTTTTTGTACCAAGTACAAATGAAGATACTATTTTGTTTTTGAGCAGAGTTTTTTTCTCACATGTAATTACGCCGCTTTCAACAAGAGGAATAATACCGTCAGAAAACATTTCGGAATGAATTCCAAGATGCTTCCTGTCTTTAAGACAAGCGAGTACTGCATCAGGAATAGAGCCAATACCCATTTGCAGGCAGGCTTCATCTTCAACCAGAGTGGCAACATTTTCACCTATTTTAGCAAAAATGTCCATATCAGCCTGCTTCTTGCTGTCAACCATTGGAGCTTCATTTAAAGGCACATCAACTTCAACGCAGAAATCAATTTTATCAAGATGAATAAAGCAATCACCATATACACGCGGCATTTGATGATTTACTTGTGCAATAATATATTTTGCTACTTCAGTAGCAGCTTTTGTGGTTTCAACACCAACTCCGAAACTGCAAAATCCTCTTTTATCCGGAGGTGATACCTGAATCAGTGCAACATCAGGTTTGTGCAAATTTTTCAGGAACCACGGGACCTCAGATAAAAATATCGGAGTAAAATCTGCGCGCCCTTCCTGTACAGCACTCCTGGCATTACCACCTATAAAAAAGGCATTATGCCTGAAATGTTTTTCCATACCCGGTGCTGTGTAGGCAACATCACCAATCCCGAGTAAATGGCAAACTTCAACATCATAAAGCTCATTTTTTCTTGCTGCCATTGCATCCGCAAGCACCTGTGGAAATGCACACCCGGGATGCATGTATACTCTGTCGCCTGATTTTATAATTTGTACCGCTTCTTCTGCAGTTACAAATTTCCTGCGGTATTGTTCTTTTATCTCTACGGTTTGTTCAAGTAACATTTAGTATTATTTTATTGATTTTATTTCTCTTAACATATCAAAAATACCTGAAAAAGCGAGGTATATTCAATGATTTCTATCACGTAAAAATATGATTTATGTCATACTTTAATTTTGTTAAAAAGCTAAATTTTATGCGAAATTGGGCATTTTTAATTGCTTGAAAAATGTTTTGGGATATGGGATTTCTGAGAATGACGGTTTTGAAATAACTGAGGATTTTTATCGCTGAACTAACACACCTTTTCTCAGTTAAGATGTATATTGTAGTTAATTTGGTTTTCAATTCTGTTGATTTTTGAACATATTATCCTCATAAGGCTTAGCGTAAACTTACTGTTCTCAAATACTATTTTCATAAACTCTTTTTTGGGAATAAAACATACCTTTACATCACTTGCTGCAATAGCTGAAGTTTCATATTTTTCAGCATTTAAAATTGAATAAAGACAGAAAATATCAGGAGAATGTGCATTATACAAAATTGATTCAGAATTATCGGTATTTCTATTGATTATCTTAACCTTGCCCGAAAGCAGGCAATAAACACCTTTTACATCTTCACCTTCTTTAAAAAGGGTCTCACCTTCACTGAAGTTAAAAAATTGTTTGGACTCTAATGCATCAATAAATTCATCCATAGGAAAGCTCTTCATCCCGTTGAAGTTTATAATTCTGAAATTTTTCATTTATACAAAGATAAATGCCTGTGTGCCGCCTAAACAATGATACAGGACATAAAAAAACATGACTTGTTTTTTAAATTGTCTTTAGAACATAATATATGTCACTTAATTTTATGACTTGTATAACCGAACAGTGAAAACTTATGACAAATCGCAGAAACCTTATTTTCAGGAAAAATTACTTTATATAAAAAAGGCAGCCTGATTTTGACTGCCTTTTTAAATTCAATTAGCGGTAGTTAGCGAAATATGTGTATAATCACTTCACTAAAACCATCTTCTTAGTATCTTTATACTTATCTGTCTCTATCCTGTAAAAATACAATCCAGATGCATAATTACTTCCATCAAATTCAAACTCATATCTTCCTGCTTTTTTGAATTCGTTTGAGGAATATATTTCCTTTCCGAGTACATCATATACTTTCAGTGTTACCCGCGCATCTTTGGGAATATCGTATTTTATTTTTGTAGCGGGATTAAAAGGATTTGGATAGTTTTGAAAAAGTTTGAAATCAGCAGGTACATTAGAACTAATATTAATGAGACCAATCGGCTCCCCCCCCCCGGTTGTTGTTTTTAAGATGATTCCGCCGCCGCCGCACAAATAACCGATATTTCTATTAACAAATTTAATGGATAAAATTCCTACTTCAATGCCTGTATTTAATATATTCCAACTATTACCAGAGTTTGTTGTTTTTAACAATACAGAGCCACCAGCATATCCTGTGTCAATATCAGTAAAATATATAGATGTTAAATAATTATTTGCTATGTGATTAATGTTCCAATTAATACCCCCATTAGTTGTTTTAAATATAACCCCATAATCTCCTCCACAAGCAAAACCAGTATTTTCGTTTATAAAGAAAATATTTTCTATTTTTTCATATTCAGATAGAGGAATAAATTGAGTAATCCAGTTATTTCCACCGTTTGTAGTTTTAAGTATTAAGTTAATATTCGTACCTGAATAAGCTGTAAATTCATTAACAATAAAAAATGAACTGCCGCCTATATTGCTCTTTTGCGCCCAGCTTACACCAGCATCTGTAGTTTTTAAAATTTTTTCATATCCAGCAATATAACCTGTATGATAATTAAGAAAATGCATTGAATATAGATCGATACCTAAGCTTGTATCTGTCCAATTGTTTCCTCCATTAATAGTTTTATAAAACTTATTGTATTGTATTGCATATCCTGAATCAGAATTTACAAAATAAATTGACTTGAAATCAGTGATAGCATACGGCCCTTTGTATATCCAATTAATACCTCCATTAGTTGTTTTGAATGATCCCGCATAACCCGTAATTTCATCTACCATGAATATTGAACTTAATTCATTAGGACCTCCTGAAAACTGCGGTAACCAATTTGAACCACCATTTATAGTTTTTGAAATAGAACCTCCGGATCCAAAAGTATAGATTGTTTGAGCATCAATAGGTGTTATAGATCTTCTTTCAGTTGTTTCAATAAGAGTCCAGTTCTCGCCACTGTCGGTTGACTTAAGTGTTCCCCCCCAACCTGTTGCATAACCTATTTGGTTATTTATAAATTTTATTGACCATAAATAACCACCGTCAATAGCTGTCACATACCAGTTTGTTCCTCCATTTGTTGTTTTTTGTATTATTCCTGATGAAGGTAGCCCGCCTGCTATAAAACCTGTATTGTTATTATTAAAGTAAATTGAAGTTATAGCAATTAAATTAGGTGGAAACTGTTTAGACCAATTCATCCCACCGTTAGTTGTCATATATATTTGTGAGTTATTACCACCAACATATCCGGTTACTTCGTTTACAAAAAAAATGGTATTAAATTGAATTGTTGAATCTGAAATAGAATTATTAGTAATTTTTTGCCAATTCAGACCTCCATTTACGGTTTTCAAAATAACGGAATGTGTACCAGCAGTGTAACCTATATTTTCATTTATAAAATAAGTAGATAGCAAAGCTTGATTAGTACCTGTTGAAAATTGAGACCAGTTAATACCGCTATTTGTGGTTTTGATAAAAATACCAGGTGAACCACTTGCTACGCCTATATTTTCATTTATAAAATAGACAGATAATAATGGATTATTTGTTCCTGTTAATATATTCGTTATTTTAATCCAAAGATTACCTTCATTTGTTGTTTTAATTATTGTCCCATTATTTCCAACAGCATAACCTGTGTTGTTATTTATAAAAGTTGATGACATTAAAGAATTTCCGGTTGGTAAAGGGCTTTGCTGGACCCACCCGGATTGTGAATAGCTATTTGCAATATGGATTTGCAAAAAACAAATTATAAAAAATATTTTAAATAGAAATTTCATGATATTTTTGAATAAAAAATTTTAATAAATAATTAGTCATCTACGGTGGTCGATTAGTAAAGCAATTTATTATATTTAGAATAATAGAAAACATTTTTATTAAATTTAAGTTTAATCTATTATCCATAAGTATCCGGCAGTTATAAAAGACAGGAATAAGTTTAACCCTTACATCTAAATATAATATATAAACCAAGTAATAACAAAGACATATTTTGCCGTTTTGCAGCCCGGTTTTTACCCGTTATTTTTTAAATGTTCACTATTTATAGCACACAGTGCTTATATTCATCATTTTCATCAGGACAGATTTTGGCTTATGTGTTTTTGTGACATATTGATCTTAGAGAAAATATTACTCGTCCTACGACTGCCAAAAATAGATAAGAGTATTTTGAAATTCTGCTGATTAAAAATATTACAGGTCATAGGACGAGTGGGGATAGAGAATCTTTCATCTATTTCAAAAACTCATCCGACGACTTCCCGCGATAGATTGGTAATTCATAAATACCGGACAATTAGAAATAAGTCAGGTCGTCGGACGAGTGGGAATGGGGAATCTTTCATCCATCTCAAAAACTCATCCGACGACCTGTGCCCGGTAAAGAAATTCCATAATAATAAAATTATTCTTACTTATTTTGAAAGTCGTCGGATGAGC
>Ga0105092_10000015_pt1 | contig 78553 bp, 66 predicted proteins | sample PPLLak2March2015_FD_87021 | JGI IMG/M metagenome (GOLD analysis project Ga0105092, IMG submission 87021) | Freshwater sediment microbial communities from Prairie Pothole Lake near Jamestown, North Dakota, USA - PPLs Lake P7 Core (1) Depth... | ecosystem: Environmental > Aquatic > Freshwater >... | reverse complement strand
TGCTCCAGGAGAAGTACGAACTATCCGAATTTCAATTCTACTTTAGTACGATTAAACTACACTTTTTCAGGGCAGCGGCACCCCTCCGTATCTATTTCAATTCTACTTTAGTACGATTAAACAGTACACGGAAATTATAGACCCGCTGCACAGGGAATTTCAATTCTACTTTAGTACGATTAAACAAATGTTTGCAAAGAGATTCTTCCTTGATTTAATATTTCAATTCTACTTTAGTACGATTAAACCTTCCGTGGAAGGGCTTATCCATTCAGCAAATGTAATTTCAATTCTACTTTAGTACGATTAAACCGACCATTTAATAGGCATTAATGATGCAGTAGGTTCATTTCAATTCTACTTTAGTACGATTAAACAATATCCCCAAATAACTTTATGCAATTCCGCTATCCATTTCAATTCTACTTTAGTACGATTAAACGTTTGAAACAAAAGTATCTGGAACGAAAATAACGGAATTTCAATTCTACTTTAGTACGATTAAACACTTCCTGCCCTGGAATATTGCTCCGTACCTATCAAGATTTCAATTCTACTTTAGTACGATTAAACAAGGGATATTTAAAGAATTGCAAGAGAAAAAAGAATTTCAATTCTACTTTAGTACGATTAAACGTAGAACAATCGAATCACCAATGCGTGGTGTAATATTTCAATTCTACTTTAGTACGATTAAACTCTAAAGCTAATTCCTGTACTGCTCTTGATAAATATATTTCAATTCTACTTTAGTACGATTAAACGTTCATACAGAACAAAGTACACTAAAGGAACTAATATTTCAATTCTACTTTAGTACGATTAAACCCCAAACACTACAGCAGATATAACAGGACAGAACGAATTTCAATTCTACTTTAGTACGATTAAACTATACAGCTTACCTTAGCCAATGTGGCAAAAGTTGATAATTTCAATTCTACTTTAGTACGATTAAACTCGTTAGCTTGCAAGTTGCTTGCATTAGCAACACTATTTCAATTCTACTTTAGTACGATTAAACTCAGTACATCTAAAGGCTTTGCTATAGTGGAGACATAAATTTCAATTCTACTTTAGTACGATTAAACAACGTTATCAATTGCAAATCCTAATTGCTCAAGTGCATATTTCAATTCTACTTTAGTACGATTAAACGACCGCATGGACACAAATGACCGTAACAAATGCTTAATTTCAATTCTACTTTAGTACGATTAAACTCCTCTCTTTCGAACCTTTGCCCAGCACTTTTATTGTCATTTCAATTCTACTTTAGTACGATTAAACATTATATTAGAGAAAACTTAAACACAACAACTATAATTTCAATTCTACTTTAGTACGATTAAACCACAATAAACTTGAAAAAACAGTAAAGCAATTAGCATTTCAATTCTACTTTAGTACGATTAAACCCCTGATGGGTAAGGAGATTAAATAAAATGTCTGTATTTCAATTCTACTTTAGTACGATTAAACTCAACAATAACTGCATGTGTAAGCAGGTTGTTTATATTTCAATTCTACTTTAGTACGATTAAACTTGTTAATGCGCGCAAATTACTGTAACCTGCTATAGATTTCAATTCTACTTTAGTACGATTAAACTGATGTTCTTATTCACACGCAAAATAATTAAGAACGAATTTCAATTCTACTTTAGTACGATTAAACATAATTATGGTATTAGTGGCGGGGTTCATAGTCGTATTTCAATTCTACTTTAGTACGATTAAACTAAACTTTATTAACGGGCTGTTAGACGCTTTTTTTTATTTCAATTCTACTTTAGTACGATTAAACTCGGGTGTGTTAAGCTTCTCACCTAATTCATTAATATTTCAATTCTACTTTAGTACGATTAAACCTTGATTTCTTCTTTTACTGTATATCCTGTGTAATTTTATTTCAATTCTACTTTAGTACGATTAAACTAATTAGTTCCTCATTCTTTAACTTCATTTCTTCCGGATTTCAATTCTACTTTAGTACGATTAAACGTCGGGTGCGGCTCTGTGATACCTTATCCAATCCCAATTTCAATTCTACTTTAGTACGATTAAACTATCGGCTCCGCCTTTTACAACTGCTGTTGAGCTATTTCAATTCTACTTTAGTACGATTAAACCACAGTTCTATCATAACTGCGTAAACTTTGTTAATCTATTTCAATTCTACTTTAGTACGATTAAACATAAAAAGGAAAACGAGGACATAAAGCCAACCTTATTTCAATTCTACTTTAGTACGATTAAACATTTTGTAACTGCTTATTTGAATGTACTCTTACTTTATTTCAATTCTACTTTAGTACGATTAAACATACTGGCATATTCGCGTTCAGCAGTTTTAAAAGCATTTCAATTCTACTTTAGTACGATTAAACTCATAATCTGTTGCGGTGTCGAGTTGGATTCTATATATTTCAATTCTACTTTAGTACGATTAAACTACATTAGCAATACTGCAATTGAACTGATTAGTATTATTTCAATTCTACTTTAGTACGATTAAACGCAAACTTTTGCTATGTATGTTAATTTATACTTTGAATTTCAATTCTACTTTAGTACGATTAAACTCTGATATGGATTTCGTTTCAATGCCATGCTGGATATTATTTCAATTCTACTTTAGTACGATTAAACTACGGGTGTTCAAAGGATAGGGAGGGTCTAAATACAATTTCAATTCTACTTTAGTACGATTAAACCACATACCTTTTTGCTTAAATCACAATCTCTTTCCTGATTTCAATTCTACTTTAGTACGATTAAACTTATAATTTGCATATTCATAAGGTACTATAAACATATTTCAATTCTACTTTAGTACGATTAAACGACCATAAGGATGGAAACAAGAAGCGTCATTTCCAATTTCAATTCTACTTTAGTACGATTAAACAACACATTCAACAATAAAGTCGGTAATCTTTTCTAATTTCAATTCTACTTTAGTACGATTAAACATCTTTATACCTTTGCTCAAGCTCCGCATATGTCTCATTTCAATTCTACTTTAGTACGATTAAACTTGTATCCGCTTCCGGAAATGAAAGGAGTTGTGAAAATTTCAATTCTACTTTAGTACGATTAAACAACGGGGTAACACACCATTACCTCCAGAGGAAGACTAATTTCAATTCTACTTTAGTACGATTAAACACTAATTATAATTTAGATTTTTTGGATTTAAATATATTTCAATTCTACTTTAGTACGATTAAACTAATTTCAGAACTCAAAGCACAGCAAAACATACCCGGATTTCAATTCTACTTTAGTACGATTAAACAGGTCTCCACGTCAAACGCTGTACGCTATGGCTGGATTTCAATTCTACTTTAGTACGATTAAACGATGCAAGGATTTGGTGTGATAAACTTATTTACATGAAATTTCAATTCTACTTTAGTACGATTAAACTGATGTGCATAAATGCAGGTAAGGTCTGTTAATCCTATTTCAATTCTACTTTAGTACGATTAAACCTACGATACTAACGGGAAGACCATAAGGGACGTACTGAAATTTCAATTCTACTTTAGTACGATTAAACGCCGATTGGGGCGGGGTTCTTTAAACGTAGTTCGTTATTTCAATTCTACTTTAGTACGATTAAACAGGAGTTTTGGAGCGAGTGTTTAACATTCGTAAAGAAATTTCAATTCTACTTTAGTACGATTAAACAACACTACGTTAACGGAATACGAAATCCAATTATTAAAATTTCAATTCTACTTTAGTACGATTAAACGTTTTGCCGGTCAAAACATATAATTTTATTTGTGATATTTCAATTCTACTTTAGTACGATTAAACATACAGGCATTAATCAAGACCGCATTATTTAAGCAATTTCAATTCTACTTTAGTACGATTAAACATTTTTACGGTTATAAAAGAATTGCCATAGCCAAATTTCAATTCTACTTTAGTACGATTAAACGCGGATTGCCTGTAAATATCGGAAGCTTTATTTCCAATTTCAATTCTACTTTAGTACGATTAAACAGCATCCCGAATTAACCGGCTACGTGGAAAATGTATTTCAATTCTACTTTAGTACGATTAAACTCACTAATTTATATGTGCCGAGACCCGGGACCCTGAATTTCAATTCTACTTTAGTACGATTAAACTCTAAAAGCTTTATAAAGCCTATACGAGCCTCTGGATATTTCAATTCTACTTTAGTACGATTAAACTGGAGATTCGCAAATTAGTAAACAAACAGCAATCACATTTCAATTCTACTTTAGTACGATTAAACATTCAAACAAAGTTAAAGCTAATCTTGTATGGCTGTATTTCAATTCTACTTTAGTACGATTAAACAAAATGAATTGTCGAATCGGTAAAAACATATTCATAATTTCAATTCTACTTTAGTACGATTAAACTTTGTCGCTTACTTCAAAAAAGATGGTAGTGTTGCAAATTTCAATTCTACTTTAGTACGATTAAACAACACTATCGAAACCGGAATATTGCATTGTAACCGAATTTCAATTCTACTTTAGTACGATTAAACTTTATGCCGGTATTTCAGCAACCTATAATTTTACATTTCAATTCTACTTTAGTACGATTAAACCCTGAGCTTTCAGCGGAAGCCGCAGGATGGTTCTGGAATTTCAATTCTACTTTAGTACGATTAAACCTGTTATCGTGCCCGTTTGAAACATTCGGTATTGCATTTCAATTCTACTTTAGTACGATTAAACGAGGCGCAGAAAGTATTAAGCCATAGAGACATTAAAAATTTCAATTCTACTTTAGTACGATTAAACTAAGAATTTCAAACTGCTTAGGTCTTGCTTTAAACATTTCAATTCTACTTTAGTACGATTAAACGGAGTTATATCACAAAGAAATAGGAATGATAGCACTATTTCAATTCTACTTTAGTACGATTAAACGCTGGGCGGCGGAGCTGTAATGAACGGATTGGTTAATTTCAATTCTACTTTAGTACGATTAAACTCAATTAGCTCTTTTCTCTTATTCTCCTTAAAGGTCTATTTCAATTCTACTTTAGTACGATTAAACGAAGGAGCATCTAAAAGCGAAACAGCGAAAGACGTATATTTCAATTCTACTTTAGTACGATTAAACCTTCGAATCTGTTAAGCTGTTCGAGTTTAGCGTTCTGTATTTCAATTCTACTTTAGTACGATTAAACTGGTGGATAAAGAAGTATTCAGTAAAAGAATATCGATTTCAATTCTACTTTAGTACGATTAAACTATGGTACGAACCTGTACACCCTACCATTATTGTCAATTTCAATTCTACTTTAGTACGATTAAACTTATTAATAAAGTCCTGTATTACAATTTGCTCTGCATTTCAATTCTACTTTAGTACGATTAAACAGAAGGCAGCTGGTACCTAAAGAGGTAATATTGCCGTAATTTCAATTCTACTTTAGTACGATTAAACTGTGTTATCGTTGCTTATATGCAGATATTCGTTGCTACATTTCAATTCTACTTTAGTACGATTAAACAACGGTATAAGAATACATCCTACGCAGAAACCGATATTTCAATTCTACTTTAGTACGATTAAACATTTTTATACCGTGTTTTTTGCAGTAAATTTGAAAATTTCAATTCTACTTTAGTACGATTAAACGAAAGAATTAGAGCTAATCAGAAACGCAAAAACTATATTTCAATTCTACTTTAGTACGATTAAACAACCTCGCTGCACCTGGAGCAATTACATTCACTGCTATTTCAATTCTACTTTAGTACGATTAAACGCTCCTTTCATGAATTATATTTTGGAAATATTTATTATTTCAATTCTACTTTAGTACGATTAAACAAGCGAAGTTAAAAAGAATATCGGATAAAATAAAATTAATTTCAATTCTACTTTAGTACGATTAAACCACCCATTACCGAATCTGCTAAAGATAATATTTCGTATTTCAATTCTACTTTAGTACGATTAAACTATATTTGGGCTTACTACACTGTAAAGAGATTGTAATTTCAATTCTACTTTAGTACGATTAAACATCAATTAATAAATCGATTTCCTTTTGCTTTTCCGCAATTTCAATTCTACTTTAGTACGATTAAACAAATGTACTAATAATTGCAGTTCTCTTTTAACTGAATTTCAATTCTACTTTAGTACGATTAAACATAAGGGAAAGTTACAATAATAAAATACCTTTTAAATTTCAATTCTACTTTAGTACGATTAAACAATTATCTGAATTTGAAATTCCTTTTAATTATTTATATTTCAATTCTACTTTAGTACGATTAAACAATCCAACTCGACACCGCAACAGATTATGATGCTAAATTTCAATTCTACTTTAGTACGATTAAACTTTTTCTTAAAGTTTCAGCAATATGTTCATCTTTTAAATTTCAATTCTACTTTAGTACGATTAAACCTGTACTTGCGGCTATCATTCGGGCATCTGAACCTACATTTCAATTCTACTTTAGTACGATTAAACATTATCTGAATTCGAAATTCCTTTTAATTATTTATATTTCAATTCTACTTTAGTACGATTAAACGAAAAAGGTATGGATCCTGATAACAAACCATTAACAGAATTTCAATTCTACTTTAGTACGATTAAACTATATAATCCTAACATCGGTAATAGCGGCTCTAACTGATTTCAATTCTACTTTAGTACGATTAAACAAATTTTCCTCAACGGAACCGCCGTATTTATCTGAATTTCAATTCTACTTTAGTACGATTAAACACGTACTTTAAATATTTTATCCTGGTATATTATTTCATTTCAATTCTACTTTAGTACGATTAAACTATTTATTTGGGGGAGATAATGAAGAAGTTTTTATTTCATTTCAATTCTACTTTAGTACGATTAAACTGCAGTATACCGGTATCTTTAGCCAATTTATACTCACATTTCAATTCTACTTTAGTACGATTAAACTTATATCCTTTAGATTTTCTAATACCGGACCAGATCATATTTCAATTCTACTTTAGTACGATTAAACTGCCTCGCGTAGAGTTTTAAAATTCATGATTGAAAATTTCAATTCTACTTTAGTACGATTAAACCCCCGCCGCCCAGCGTACCCGCATCCGGTAATTCATATTTCAATTCTACTTTAGTACGATTAAACCCGTTTGAAAACCGCTAAAACAATAACTATTCTTAACTTTTAAAAAAATTAAATCGTCGATATGTAATAGTGTAAAATTCACCGGTATGCGACGACTTTTCCATTCTAAAGCATATTATCTGTAGTTTCTTTTTCAACACCCATTATCTCTTTACTTAACCATTTCGGGTTACTTACCGAATAAAATACTACTGAATCTTCATCTATTTTGATCTTATTTTTAAGTTCCGAAACTAAATTTTCAAATTGTCCCTCTGTGAGTTCACCTTCAAATACAGAATTCTGAATCCAATTAAGATATTTTCTGCATGTTTTTAGAACCTTCGGCAAACGTTTTTCTGAAGCTATATCATAAACAATTATATAATACATTTTAAACTACCACCATATCTTGAAACCTTCATATGTCTTACCCTCTATTATATGTTTAATAAGCTTATAACATTCCAACCGGATTAATCTTCTGTAACTAACATTCCTTCCCAATTTTCTGTGATATATGACTGTTTTTAACTTCTCATCAAATTCCTTCGTAAATACCTTTCTCGCAGATTCTTTCATGTAACAATAATTCAGTTTTTTGTCGAAATCATGCTCATTAACCATTCTTTGATTAATAATTTTGAATATAACTCTATCAACAAAAATTGGTTTAAATATCTCGGCAATATCAAGACTTAACGAAAAACGTCTTTCTCCCGGCTCGTGTAAATAACTTATCAGAGGATTTAGCTGTGTCCTGTAAATCTCTGAGAGACAAGCTGTATAACACATCATATTACCGAAAGATATTAAAGTGTTTATCATATTATCCGGCGGCTTCTTTACCCGCTTTTCAAAAGATATGTCTTCTTTTATAATCTTATTCCATGAACTATAGTAAGTCATTCTAATATTACCTTCTATACCCATCAAACTTTGGATATCAGAAGTATGATCAATTTGCATGCATAGTCCATCAATTTTTGTGATTTCATCATTTAGCCCACATTCCCGATTGTTATAATACTTTAAGTTCTTTAAGATATTAAAAGCTGCCGAATGGATAAACTCTTTTGCCAGGTTAATTCTCTTATCAGGTGATGAGTAATGCTCAACTTGTTTTACAAGTAGATTTCCCGAGTTAAGGTATTCACGGGGCATATAGCTGCCGGAATAGAATCCGTAATAGTTGAATATGTGCATCGGTATCTTTTGGGATGATAGAAAATTAAGGAAACGGCTGTTAAACCTCACTTCTCCAAATGAATATAATGCTTCAATATCTTCAACAGGTACGAACTTTTTTGATGATTCTCCATCAAACTTGTCTTTGATGTCATAACTAAGAAGTAGTTCTTCTTGTTCCTTTTTAAACTTTTCTACCTTTCCCTCGTAATCGGAACTATCTAAATCTGAAGCAGCTTTTTCATCAAAAGTTTTCAAGCTTTCCCAGTCTCCGGTTTCAAAGACAACAGTGTTATCTTTTCTCCTGATGATAGAATTTGAGAATATGTAATAGTTTCTTTTCATTTTAAGAATAGCAAAGCTCGTAATAGCTGCATTTTTTACAAACGTTTATTTTTACTTTAGCTTCTTCAACCGAAAGAGGAACGGGATTTGATGTTACCTGATTAATATTTGAAATTATATTATACAGTTCTCTTTCCAATTCATCAGTTAGTTCAACCTCAACCTTCTTTTTCATTCTTGGATAATCTAATACACCTTTTACACCATTTACACCATGTTGTTTTAATATATACATGTAATAAAGTAATTGCCATTTATGGGCTATCTCAAATGAATCAGTTTTTTTGATTTCATGAATAGTATTCGTTTGCTTATCAAAGAAATCAACTTTAATACCGATATTTTCAAGTTCGCTCTCAATATCTATTTCATGTTTTTTTCGGCTGTAAGAATCATCTGAAATAACCTTCCCGATTTTAACATTCTCATTTTCCTGCTCCATTTGTAAAGAATGAGCAAAAAGCCAGAGCTGCCTCTTGCAGTGAAAGTAGTAACCTATTTGAACTCCAGTGATGTGCAATTTGTATTAAATAAAATTACAATCAGTTTCTAAGTTTGATTTTAAACCTGTTTCAAAGGAATATATTTCCTTATATGAATTTAGTGATAGTTTAATAAAACCATATCTTTCCTCTCCCCGATGTAATAGTGGATCAATTAATTTTTGATTATTCCAAACGTTGAAACAAAATTTTGATATAATAGGTGATATTATTTTCAGATCAATCTTTTTATCAATAAAACCGATAGTTTTATTTGTAATTATATTGTTATAAATATCCCATACAAATTCTCCATTTACTAAATTATTCATGCAAATATTATTTTGAAATATTTTCAGGAAATTTATTTCATTCTCAGTGAAATATTTTTCTTCAATTTCGCATGGGACAAAAACGGAAATAGTATTGTCATTTATTAATTGAAATTTATTCTTTACGTTTTTGAAACTAATCTCTCTGATTTGTGTAATAAAATCAGAGAGATTATTGGCTAAGTAAGGATCATTATTGTCTCGGTTAATTTTTTCAAATACTTTTTTATAAAATGAATCAAAGTCTTTTTCAGTTAATATATTTTGATACAATTCGTTATCAATTTTTTGCTTATATCTTAAGTCCGTCTTATACGTTTTGCTGCTATCATGAGAATAGAATATAAATAGTTCTGAATCTGTTTTCGTTGCATTTCTGTTTATTCTCCCCGCTAATTGTTCTTCAGAATCAACAATCGCTTTATCTTTGAAGCCAATATCCATATCAATATCTAGACCTGCTTCAATTACCTGGGTACAAACAATCAATATCTTGTTTTTAATGCTATTTGCAGATTTAAGATAATCAATTACAGCTCTCCTTCGTGGCTCTAAAATTGTACCAGTTATAGGTATAATTTCATAATCCTTAAATATATTTCTAAATGCTTCATCACTTAAAAACCCTTGGGCTGATTTCTTCGTTACAAATTCAACAATAGTTTTAACGCACCCATTTTTCTTGCAATAATCTTCAGAGTGTTTAAACACAATTCCTGCTAATTTTTCGAAAGAAAACTCTCCACTGTTTAAATAATCGAATCTAAATTTAACTCTATCTTTAAAGTTTGGATTAGAAAAATAGTCTTGCTTGTTTTTAATTAAATAAACGAAGTTGTCATTTGGCATCTCAGAAGTATCAATGAGTAGGGAGCTTATTTTAGGAAGAGTTGCAGACATAATTATAAAAGTGATATTCATTGCTTTTGAATATCTCTGAATCAGGTAGTTAACTTTATCCCATTCTGTTGGGTTATAAGATTGGATTTCATCAATTATTACAACAGAATTAGCAAGACGATGTAGAAGATAGTTCGTTTCTTTTTCATTTGATGTGAGAATATCAAAGAATTTAATGTGGGAAACCAAACTAATTGGGAAATTAACGAAAAGGTTATCTATAAAATTTTTTCGTTCACTATCGAACTTTACATCAAGTTCATTTTCATTATTATCTTTTTGTATGAATGGTGCTTTAGAATGAATTTCCGTTATTTCACTATCTGTTAATTGTAAGTTACCTTTTAGGAAGCTATATGTTTGTGTTATTAAAGTTGTAAAAGGAAAAATATAGAAAACCTTACTAATATCCTTATGCTTTAATATTTCGGTCAATGCTAATAAGGAAAGATTGGTTTTACCTGAACCAGTGGGTGCTTCAATATAAAATAATCTTTTGTTTTTGTTGCTTCTTATGTTTATTATTGCTTCTGCGGAAAGCTTTTGGCGAAGATGGTTTAATATTTCATTTGAGTATCCTTTAAGTTCCGATACTTTCAGATTTTCATAATAATTAAAATTCTCATTGAGCGTTTTATTATAAGAGATTTCATATGTTTTGTGGATTATTTTCTTTTTTAACTCTTCATTCATTACTCCGAAATCTTCACATCTTAATCCGATCATAAATTCACTTGTTGCATAATAGTCTGAGGCAGTTAGTAACGATGCATTCAGTTTTAATAAAAGAAACAATTCAAAACAAGCATTAAGGTTAGAAAAGTAATTTACAATTCTATTATTGTTTTGCAGAAAGTTAAGAAAACTTGCCTTATCTATGGTTTTAAGATTATTTAGTGTATTTAAATATTCAATGAGTCTTTCTGATTTTATATCTTCAAATATCAAATCCTTTCCATTTTCTATATGGCCATGATGTTTACTAATAATATAAGCAAATAGAAAAGATAAATATGACAAAAAGAATTTATCATGATCAGAAATATTAGTTTTTTGAATTTCATCGAAACTACTGGCTAGAAATAAATAACTGCTTAAAATAGAATGCTGTGATTCAATTCCATTATCTACTTTTTTGAAACCAGCATTTTTTAACTTAACAATTTGAAAGTTTTCATTTACCTTTCCAAAGTCATGATAGTATATACTTTTTATAAAAAGATACTTAATATATTCTGCTGTTAACACTTTGTCTAGAGATGCATTTTCTTTAACAAATACATTAATGATATTATCAATAATTGCTTCCAGGTTATTTTTAGTTATTAAACGCTGAAAATAGTTTAAAACTAAATCTGTGTGTATTGATAAAGATTCATATTCCAAATAATCGTTTTTGGAATGAGCATAATATTTCCCTTCATCTGATAATAGATGTTTTAAGCAAAGATCATATTTTCCGATTAACTCATTGAACGTCTTCATTAGTACATTATAGATAACTATCTATTAGTTCAACTGGACATATTTATTCTCATTTTTTAAATAATAAAGATTTTGAGGTATAAAGGATTTCGATAATTTTTTATTCGTATATACAAAATTTGCGAAGCTATAATTGGTTGTTCTCTCATCAAACCCAACTGGGAGATGTTCAAAGAAAACAAAGAAGTCATTTATTTCAGGTTCTCTGAAATCAAAAACCATATCTTCACGACCTTTATTCTCATGAATTGTCTTTCCATCTGGCTTAATAAATAGGTTATCTATGAAATAACTTACTTGAGGCGGGATTCCTTCAGTAAAATCATATTCAATAAGGGTTTCTTTTTCCCACCATAATTGAAAATCATTCTTGCCAAAATAAGGAATATATTCACATTCACCATTACTTAAATATTCAAACACTTTCATTTCATATTCATTTGAAATATTAAGAAGTAAATACACCCGAAATGATGGCTTTATTAAAGTCTGTTCATTAACAATAAGATTACCACCTTGTTCCTCACTTGCATATCCTGCACTATTGTTATACTTAACAACAGTTTTTGTAAAATTGCCATTAAATGAATCTAAAGGCTTAACTCCTACTTTCAGATTTTTCAATCTTTCAAAATAATCAGGGATATATTTCTTCATAATATAGCTTTGGTAATATCCTCCAAGCCCGATAATTGCACCAATAATGCCGAGCAATGCCGGTTTATGAAGACAATTATATGTTAAATAAATCCCTTCATTAATATCCGGCTTTTTTAGAAATCCCAATGCAGCCTTAATATCAAAAGAAATTAGTTTCATTTCCATTAAATTCAAATTTATTAATTTGTTAAATCAGATAAATTTTCTGCTGTTTCTTTTGCTATTTTTTCAATAACAGTAATTTCTTGATTATTTAAAATATTGTAATGCTTAATTTTACTGTTAATTGTCAATCCTTTGATAATAGTTGTAACAGGATTATAAAATACTTCTATTTTTTCTATATCGGTTTCAATTTGCCTAATAATACTATATACCTTAGAAAAATCTAGTTCTCTATTTTCATTAACATTTACTAATTCAGTAAGACTCGGAAGCATTTTCTTGGAGCTTTCGTTCAATTGAATCCAAATCATCGCTTCATTTTCAGATCCAATCTTTCTTGAAGAATCTAATGCTGTTACTGAATTATTAAATGCTTCTCTCAGTTTATCAATATCACTTGTTGAAAGGAATTGTTTCTTATTATCTTCCTTTCCATTATTAATCATTTTGTAAAATTCCATTGTATTTTTGGGGTTGATAGAAAAATGAAATACGTAATGCCCTTCTTTAAGATTTGTTTGGTTACCAATAGTTGACATGGCTTTTTCATCAGAACCTTCTTCACCAGGATTTCTAAAAGGAGAAAGAATATCCTCAGTATAGATATCGTTTTCTGCAAACCTATTAACACCATGGTTAATTTGAACTACACCGTGTATTGAAATATTTGCTTCGCCGGCAAAAGTAGCCCCAAATAATCTAACATCTGTGCATTTCATTAGGTTATCTAAAACCTCTATGCGTTTTATTTCATCTTTGTTTTTTATTTTAGCTTTAGAGTATTCACCAAAAAGGCTTTTATATGTTTCATCTAAGGTAAAAGGATTCAATTTTTCGTTGTACCTTTTGACATAAAATATTCTATCGTCTGGATACATTTTTCTTAAATAATCTTTCACACTAAACTTTAATGCTTTATCCGTAGAATAAACGACCCCGTCAGGTAATGTTCTTGGATGATGTGTGAAATCAGCGTTAAAATTAGAATTTATTGATTTGACTATAATACAGCCAAATACTCTGTTTTTAAATTCATTCAACATTTGTTGCTACTCCTTCTTTTTCTTTTGATTTTTCAAATATTAATGATTTAGAAAAATAACCGGCTAAAATTATAGGCATCATTTCTTTAATGCCTTTTAAACAATTATATCCGAGTATTTCACTTGTAAGCTTCTCAAATCTCCTGCTTCCGAATTCAAAAGAGTGTTTGTATTGCTCAATTCCTCTTGTAATTGTTTGTTTAAAAAGAAGTGAATCGTTTTTAGTAATAAAAGGCTCAAGCAATGAATGTGTCTTGTTTGATGCTTCACTTTTTGTTAGTATATAATAAATCAACTGCCCTGAAACAAAGGCGAATTCTTCATCTGTTTGAATGTGATAATCATTATCATTAAATAGTTTTCTTGTAGTCTCCTGGAATTCTGGTATTTTTGAAGCCATATCTATTCCTCCAAAGTTTTTATTTTGTTTATCAAATTTTTTATTTAATGAGAAAAGGATGTTCAGTTTTTCTTTAATATTCCATTCCGTTGATTTTCCGTTGAATCCATCATGTTTTATATCATTAATAATTCCACTAATAAGTAAGCTAAAAAAGTTATTTTTGTTTATCACATCTTCTTTAGACTTATAGATAAAATCATAAAAATTCTTCCTGTACTTAAGTACGTTTTGGAAATTGACAGCAGTTGTATATTTAGGGTCAATTTCATCGAAATACTTAAAAAGAATTGAATTCTTTTTCGTTTTTACAACTAATGCATTATTGAAAATCTTTTGTACAACATTTACTTCAAAATCAAAAACGTTTGCTATTTTATCTTTAACCTGTTTGTTGGGAATTTGCATACTATTTTCTATCACAAAATTATCTATGTAAAACCTAAATTTGGTAACATAATCAATATCATTTATTATTATCCCGTTTCTATTTGACCAATTTATTAAATAATAATTGGAAATATCTTCCTGCCTTTGTTCAAAAAGTTGTCTAATTATATCTCTAAACGTGAGTGTATTGTCTCTACTGTAAATCCTTACAAACTCTTTGTTGAGTTCTTCTTTATCTATAAATATAGGGATAATGTTAGGTAGCTTCTTGTTCTTAAGTAATGTTTCAAATTGAAAAAGTTTTATGGCAATATCGTTATTTTTCGAAATCCGGTTATTTATCCCGTTTTTATAAATTGATGTTTGGTGCATAATAAATGGTTTTTTTGTATTTGCACCGTTCAAAAATCCACTCACACCGTATACGTCCCCACCTGATTCAATGTTAAAATCATCTTTTAAAAAAAGCTTTGAAGATAAATAAGCATTATGCGATTTAATTAGATTTTTCATGTCAACTGCGAAATAAACAATAATATAACTTTTATTATCAATTTCATTGAGTATTGGATCGTTATTTATTTTTGATTTTAAATGATTTTTAGAGAAGTTTATTATTTGTTCTACCAACTCAAAACAATCTTCGTCATAGTATTTTTTACAATTATTAAAATAATTTTCAAATGATGATTCTATTTTTTGTAAGTTTTCTTTTTTGACTTTAATAATATATGGCACAGTTGAATGTATTCTCTTAGCGGGGAGATCTAAAGCTTTATTCATATCTATATAAGCTGAATGATACTCTCTAATGCCAAAGTCAAAGTCACAATCAACTTCGACTAGTTTGTTATATACCAACCCTGAAATTATTCCCTTTTTATCTATAATATAACTTTTATAACCTTCTTGATTCAAATTCCCATCTTGGTTAAGATCAATAATAATATGCATGCCTGGAGATGGTTTTAAGCCGTCTGTATGATAATTAGCTGGTATAGAATCCACAAAATTTGTAATTTCATAAATCATATCGAATATTGTTTAATTTTCATAATTTTAAAAAATATTTTTCAATTTGTGTATCATTTCATGATACAAATCACTCAAAATGTTATAGGTGCTTCAATGTCACTTCACGCCCACACATCCAAAACCTAAACTATTGTTTATTCCAAAGCCGGTTTCATAGCCGATTTTCATAAACTCTTTATCTGCCTGTAATTCAAATTCATAATCAAATCCCCTGATACTTGTTTCATCAATTTTGCCTTCTTTAATCTTTATTAACCGTGATTTAGGAGTACTTATAATTTTCAAACATTGAATTTTGCGTTCTATCACCTTTTCATTATTGTGCAGACAAAGTGCAATGTATTTTTCTTCAAGATTCCGTTTGAAGTATTCAAAATAATCCTCTGCATCAGGATGAAGATACTGGGGTACAGTGCGATCATTTACTTTCTTAGATAGCACAATAGGAGATAAAGTTCTAAAAATCATCTTTTCACTGTATTCAGGTTCAGCTTCTGTTTCTATCGTGTTTATAATAAAACTTGCTTCAGTAGCATTATCAAACAATCTGAGCTTTTGATTCTCAAACATTCCTGTCACAAAGCTATCAAACGATTTGATGCCATACATAGATATTATAAGCTGTAAAGTATCGGAAAAAATTTTTAATTTGTTTCCGATAACTCTTATATCCCGAATATCTAAACGAGAAAATGTGAAAAATTTGAATTTTTTATTCCCACTGCTAAATCCTGAATCATGAAGCCATTTAGAATATGAATTATTTGATGTTGCAATTGTGTTATAAATAAACGAAGATATTCCGTACTGATAATTAATAGGAATTAATTGCTCAGGTTTCTCCTGATATAAATGTAATTTTATTCTCAAGTTTGTGAAATCTATTGTAACAAAATTATGAATATGGAGCGGGTAAACTCCTATTAATTTAGTATGATATGAAAATATTTTTCTAAATCAAATATAAAAAATCAGGTCTCATTATCTAAATTGACAAATAAAAGTTATTAAAAATCCAATTAGTTACATACTAAACTTACCCTAATCATTATTCCATCTTGTTACTAGTTTGTAATTAAAAAGCCACTTATAAATTAATAAGTGACTTTATTTAAAATGAATTTGAATACTGCATTAGAGTAATTGAAGGTAAATTTGGGTGGTTTCTAGGTTTGAATGCCCTAATAAGCTCATGATCTCAAATAACGGTTTACCTTCTTTTGAAAGAAGCGAAGCGTAACGGTGTCTAAGACTATGCCAACTCCAGGGCTTTTGTTCTAAGCTTCTTACTTTGTCTTCTAAGAATCTCGGAATATCTGTCCAACGCTTGAATACTCTCTCCCTCTTTTCTCCGCTTACGTGTATTGATAAAGGAACTTTACGGGGAACTAGATTTGAGTTCTTACTTTTCCTTGTATATAGTATGACATGCGTTTCAGATACATCTTCTCCTTTAAGTCTTAAGGCTTCAGAAATCCTACAGCCAGTATCTTTTACAAAGTCTAGTAAGAGTCGTTGGTCCGTGTCGCATAATTTTCTTACCGCTTCGATGTCAGCATCCGGCGGGATGAACTTCATGTGCTTGTCAATGGAGTACATATCAATTCCGACACACGGATTTTTAATGTCCAAGTCATGTGACTTTATGGCGTACTGAAATAATGCTTTATAAACCCGAAGGGCGGCATTGACGGCATAATTATCCTTGTCTTCGTTTTGAAGCCTGTCAGACATTTGTAAAAGGATGGCGTTAATATGATTCTTTTTCACCTCTTCAATAGATACGTCACCGAGTTCGTTTACAAGGATTGTGTAGTACCGTTTATTGTCCCGATAATATGTCTTACTTTTCTTGGTCAATACATAGTCAAGCCGTTCGTTAATCGCCTCCAGGAGGCTTAAAACGGGCTTTTGAGAGGGGTTTCGCTCTTGACGGTTTAGTTCCTCGTAATGGGCGGTTTCAGCTTTCTTCGCCTCGTTTTTGGTCAGGTAAATACATTTTGATGCATACGTCTTGCCGCTTAAATCAAACTTATACCACCACCTAATACCTTTCTTCAATTTTCTTGAGTATTGAGCCACTCTTTTGAGTCTCCTTTCTAATATTGATTTTTAAAACTTATGTTACTAATTTTTAGCGAGGTAAAAATTGGAGTGTCTTTTTTTAGTGGTTTGATGGGATTTTGAGACAATGTAATTTAAAGGAGCGTAGGGTCACAAGGGGAGCACTTATGACTCGCTACCTTTCAGTCAAAGAAGTTGCAACCATTCTTGGAATTTCAAACAAGACTGTCTATAAATTGATTTATAAAGGTAAAATACCTGGTCATTTCATGTTGGACAGTATGCATTTTTTTGACGAAGAAGAATTACGAATTGGTCTTAAAGCTTTGGCAACCGTACCTAAAAAGACTGCTTCAAAAATCCATCAAACCCGTGACAGGCACGGGCTGATGAAATAACTTTGAGCCCTGCCCTGATACTTAGGGGCGGGCTTTTTATTTAAAGCCATGCTGTCTTACACTTCGTTGAGCTTTTATGTACTGTCTCTCAGCACCTAATTTTCTTTTAGGAAACTGATGCTTATTTTTAGAAGCTTTGCCAAATAACAAAATACTTCCTTGATGTTTGAACTCACGTCCAAATGCTTTGGCTTCTCTTTTGATCCAACCCATGATTTAACTCCTTTCTCTTTATTTTAGGGTTAGTTCAAATTTAGATATGAAGTTGTTAAAGTGCATTAAACTTGTGTGGAATACAGAGGAAAGGATAGGATTCTTTTCTCCCATCTTGCCATAAAAAGAGAGCCCGAAACCAAAAAGCAGCTTCGAGCCCAATATCACAAAAAAGAACTACACTATAATAATAGCACATTATTATTATTTATTATACTATAAACTGCACAACGTAGGTTTTTTTTGCTAAAATAAGAGTAAAACCATTTACTAAATGATAAAGGGTATGAGTTTGAACGGAGAAAATAATCAGAATGTCTGGCATGTACTACAAAAGATTCAAACATATTGTACACAAAATAAACCGGGGTTCCCCATTAGATTTGATATTGATTTAATTAACTCCAAAAATGATTTACAAATTTTATATAAACTAGAAACATGGAACGTCCTTCAGATTCAGAATAAACATTTATTGGAGAATTTGTCTGTCTCAGTATTCTTGACACTTCAACCAAACTTTAGTGAGATTTATAGTAAATTTGAAAAAATCCATGAGGAAAATTGTATTATTCATATTCAGGATCAGGCAGTTACAAGAACTGATAAATCATCAAATGGGTATAAGCTTAACCAACTCCAAAAAACTAAAGAAAACATTTATAAACAAGAAAAAATCTATTTTTCGAAATATTGTTTAGAGCAAGATGTCGAACATTTTGAATCAACCTTAAAGCATTTTTTTGATATAGGCTCTGTAAGTAAGGAGGATTTTCAATTTCTAGGAAGTTACTGCAAAACGGTTAAAACATTTTTAGCTGGTAATATCCAAATCAGAAAAAAGAGGAGAATAAAAAAAAGTAAGCATATAATATCAGATAAACAACAACCTTTACCTATTGTTGCTAACGTAACAGTCGAGGGATTAAAAGAAGGTTTAGAAAAACTCAGTCAAAAAAGTCCACAAATAACTGGACATAAGTTTCCGTATAAACTTCCATCCGGAACAAGCTGGCAGCAAATAACTATTACATTTTTAAATGAAGAACAAATAGAAATTGAGGTATATAGGTTCAAGCACATAACGGATTTTAAAGAAATGGGAATGGTAGGCAAAGGCAAACTGCCAACGCCTTGCGAACAATGGGTATTCCTTAGAGTGCTAGCCAAGTGTTACGGTGAATTGACTATAAAAGATACAGAAGCACGGGATAAGTATAAAAAGCAGAAACAAGCTTTGAGCAATGTTTTAAAAGATTATTTCTCCATAGATTACGATCCTTTCTACCCTTATCAATCATGTCATGAAAAAAGGGGCAACTCATATAAGATCAAACTCGTACTCATTCATCCTCCTCCTGAAAAAGATATCGAACAAAGAAACGATTATGAAAATGATACCGATGCCCTCGGTATTCATGAATTTTTAAACGATCAAACAACTCTAGTTTTGGATAACTAGCGAATTTTGTTTTCATTAAACTTTTCAAAAAATCCTTATTTTCCTAAGGATTTTTTATTTATTTCACATCAGAGGGAATTCGCCATTAAGAGTAGAAGCTTCTATTACCAATGACGATTGGTAACTATAATTAATAGCTAATTTTATCATATGACCGACAAAGAAAAATTCTTCGGTGGAGATCCTTCAAATTTTAAATTCATGACCTATGATTTAGGTTTGGCGTCTGCCTTGGTGACGCTTGGCTACGCCCTGTGGAACCTCGATAAAGCCAATATACAAAAAGCACAGTTTTTATTTATTCGTGATGAGCATATTGACAAGATGGTAAATGAGTATTGGGACGATAAGCTCATGCTTCCAGCCCGCTCGCTTATAGAAAACCAAAAAATGCTCAAAAATAGGATATATTCAAGTATTGAATAGTTTATGGCAACCTCCTCCTTATCATTTTAAGGAGGAGGTTGCTTGTCTTTACAAACTAATGATAGGATTGATGCAGCCATTAAGGCAGTAGTTTATAGACTTGCCTTACCCTGTATCGTTCCTTGACAAACTAATGAAAACATGGTCTATCCCCAAAGAGGTCTTAGAAAAGCCGTTTCTGTCGCCAAAGGAGCTAAAAGAAGTCTTAGGTATATCACTACCAACGGTGTATCGGTTGATTGATACAAGAAAAATCCCTGCCTATAAAATAGGCAACTCGCTTCGCTTTTGCCGTGATGACGTTATCGCCTACCTTGCCTCTCACCGGATAGACCAGATGAACTAACAATATGACTTTACTGAAACGTGGCAACTCATACTGGATCGATATTGGCATTAATCGAGCAAGATTCCGTAAGCGAAGTCCTGATAACTCATACAAGGGTGCTAAAGCCTATGAACTTCTGTTACGACAAAAGTTAGCACGCGGTCAGCCCTTGGAAGAAGCAAAACCGGAAAAGAAATACTTGTTTAAAGAAGTTGCATTGCAATGGCTTGAAACGTATGTCAGAAATAATAATAAACCATCTGAATACATGAACAGGAAAAGCATTCTCAGATCTAATCTTATTCCTTTCTTTGGAGATAAGCGTATTGATACTATCAGTACCTATGATGTTGAATGCTTCAAGCATTATCTGCTTCAGGATAAAATGCTCATGCCTAAATCGATCAATAATTACCTGTGCATACTAAGCCGTTGTCTTAAATCTGCTGTGGAATGGAATATTATAAAAGATATTCCAAAAATTAAGTTGCTGAAAGTCCCTCCTCAGAAATTTGATTACTTGTCTGAAATAGAGATTGATAAACTTCTTGAACATGCTACCGGATTATGGCATGACATGATTCTTCTAGCACTACGAACCGGGTTGAGGTTTGGTGAATTGATTGCTTTGCAATGGCGAGACATAAATTTTACAGAGGGCATCTTAACAGTTAACAGAAACATTGTTAGAGGTATTGAAGGAAGTCCCAAAAACAATAAATCAAGGGCCGTTCCTCTAACGTCTAGCGTTATTCAGACGTTAAGTAATAAAAAACATGACAGTGTGTATATATTCCATGATGAAAATGGAAAGCCATTAACTTACAAAGTTTGCAGTATCAGGTTGCAAAAGATCTGTAAGATGTCGAGTCTTAGAAAAATAACATGGCATGTGTTTCGTCACACCTTTGCTTCCCATTTGGCAGCAAAGAAAAACTCCATTGTAGCAATAAAAGAACTGCTAGGACACTCTGACATCAGAATAACGATGAGATATGCTCATGTGAACCTGTCTGTATTGCAGTCTGCAATAGCTACTTTAGAGCCAAGCTTTCAATTCAACGGCACGATAGCGTCACAAGTCAAAGAAAAGATACTAATTTGAAGTCCTGTTACCCTCCAATTTCAGTTTTTCCTTAGGAAAAATCAAAAAACCGGATGAAATCCGATTTAATGAAATGGAGCGGGTAACGGGAATCGAACCAATGAACGATAAGTTCGAAAACCCTAGTAAAAGCTTGAAAGAATTGAAATGTTAGTGCTAAATTCAGTCAAATAATTTTCTCTTTCTCTATCATATAAATTTAGATATTCCTATCTCTACGGCACAATAGCGTCACAACTTTTCTAGTCAATTAGTTGTGATGCTGGCGATACAGGGAGAGTTAGGGAAACCTATATAATAGAGAACTCGGCTGAATGTATATTATCAAAGAAAGCAGAATAAATCAATATTTTGTTGTTTGAGTTACAAATTTTTCAATAAGAATAATATAAATTTTTATTATTAATTTATTAATTTTTGTTTGTATATTTGTATACGGAAAAGTTTGTTCTTACTAATAAAAACATAGTTGTTTGACACAACTGTTTTGATGTGTTTCGTTTGGAAAACTGGAAACTTTCATTGTACAGAATCACACAAAATAGGTTGTGCCCGTTATGGGCGCACCTATTTATGTCTTTGTACAAGGGTATTCCAGTACCTCCGAACGGGACGTAAGTAGCACTGCGTCCTTTTTTATTTTATAAATTATAATTAATCAGATGGAGTTTAAAATGAAGTCAATTTTGTATGCAGTCTTTTTGTACATTTTATTTAACAATGCAGTTTATTCACAGTGGTCGCAGGTTTACCAAGGACCAACTGACTCTAGAGTAGAAGCAATGCTTGTAAATGGAAATAGTATTTTTGCTGGTTTTTACAATTATCCTAATGCTTCCATAGGGGTGCTCAAGTCTACTAATAACGGCTATAATTGGTATCAAACATCTTTAAATTTTCAGAAAGTTATTTGCTTGGCAGCAAAAGGAAACAATATTTTTGCAGGCACTCAAAATTTTGGAGTTTATGTCTCGTCGAATAACGGCACGGATTGGATTCAAACAACATTGAATAGCGTATCAGTACATTCGTTAGCATCAAATGGAACTAGTCTATTTGCTGGAACAGTAGACTCAGGATTATACAAATCCACAAATAATGGAGACTCGTGGATTCGGACAACATTGCCATTAACTAAAAGCACTGGTGCTTTGTTGTGTAATGGTACTGATATGTTTGCGGGAGCATACTGGTGTTCATATAAATCTACAAACAATGGTAATACATGGAGTCCGATGTCATTAGATAATGTTGCTGTTCAATGTTTTGGAATTAGTGGAAGCAAATTATTTTCAGGTTTTGTCTATGGTTCGACACAATATGCGTTCTATTCATCAACAGATAATGGGTTAACGTGGAATTCGAGTGGCAATCTAGGACACGTTCTTTCCATTATAACCAGTGGTGTTAATAATGTAATAGCAGGTAATGCATATGTTTCGACAGATAATGGCTTAACATGGGTTGATAAAGGGCAGGGTATGACGGAGTTGGTCTTTTCATTATGTGTAACAAACAACTATATTTATGCAGGTACAAGTGGTGGAAGAATCTATTGTAGGCCATTATCAGAGGTTATTGGGATTCAACAGATTTCAAGTGAAGTTCCTAAAAAATACTTGCTAAATCAGAATTACCCCAATCCGTTTAACCCTGTAACAAATATAACATTTGATATTGCAGCAAAAGATAAGGTTAGACTGATTATCTTTGATGCTTTAGGTCGAGAAGTAATAAAACTTGTTAATCAAGAACTACAACCCGGATGCTATCAAGCTGATTGGAACGCAATAGGTTATTCGAGTGGAATTTACTTTTATAGACTTGAAACGAAAGATTATTTAGTAACAAAGAAAATGATATTGCTTAAATGACTTTGAAAAAATATATTTTTCATCAAATTAAAGCCCTCTTTTTTTCAAGAGGGCTTTATCATGTTCAACAACTTTTGATCTGTTAATTCCTTTAACGATTTTGAAAGTTCAGGTGCTTTTATAAAGCTAGTCTTACAAAGCCGGTTAACAATATTTTCCGGCTCTTTATGAAATAGTAATATATACTTAAATCTTTTAAGTTGTTCCTCCTGCTCGGATGTCATGGAATTCGCAAGTAAAGATACGACCTGCCTTAAGCCAAGAGAGGCGATTTTAAGAGCATCAAAAGGATCTACGGTAACTATGACGTATTTTGTCTCTTTTAGTCTATAAACGCCAAATAATGGTCTTTTAAAGCCTTTAGGATAGAACCAGCTATCGTCTTCAGGTTTATAGCCAATATATCCTATGTGTTTTCCTGTATGGTCATAGATTTTAAAGGCAATCCTTCCGGCTATTACACTTCGCTGCTTTACGTAGCCTACTTCATATTCCTGTGCAATTTCACGACTAATACCTCGTTTAACAATATATTCATGCCATTCAAGAGTAAGATTTGGGATTTCCCGTTTTGGCTCTTTTTCTTTTTTAAGAAAATGATTTTTTAGTTCTTCTGCTGCTGTACGTAAATCAAGATTCCTGTAATAAGCTAAGAAGTTAATTGGTGAGCCTTTTACAGCATCATTTTTAGGCATGAAAAAAAGGTTCTTATCTATGTTAACTATAAAACCATCGCCATGCAGTTCACCTTTTTTTTGTTTGTATGGAATATTGAGAATATCTAAAAGATCTTGAAATAAAACAGCTTTGCTTATTTCGGCAAAGTTTAAAAATTCTTTTGACAAGGTACGATTCTCCTTCTAATTAGTTATAGAATAAATTGTACCACTAAATAGTATAAAAATGCAAAAAGGCTAGCAACCTTTAAAGATTGGCACTAACCTTTCTACAGAATGTAAGCCACAAGAATTCAAAGGAAGTTTGTTTTACGACTCAACTCCCATTGCACTCCAATGACAGCCGGAGTCGTCTGCATACTTTCTCTATTGACGGATTACCGTTACCCCTAAATGAGGACGAGCCGGTATGCATAACAGCGGTCATTGACAATCGGACTAATGCCCTTTGTGAAATTGCCGCGGCTTACACAGTAATTATATCTTTAAATTTAGAAGTTGTCATTTCCGTATAATATTTTGGATACACTAAAAAGTTTATTACAATGAACTTTTACTGCGAGTTATCATAGATGCTGTATCATCTTCTATCATTTTGTCAAAGTTTTTCTCAAAAGTCACATAATCGAAATCGTTACTATCAACTGAGTCGAGCATAGTATCGTAATTGTTTTTGATTCGATCTATTTCATCATACATGTATCTGAAATTTTTGCTGTCTGTCAAAAGCTTTATGTGAGCCCAGTACTTTTTCGATATTCTGTCAAAGAATTCTCTTTTTTCTGACACATAGTTATAGTTGCAAAGGGCACTATCATAACTGCTTTCCTTGGAAGCACTCTGGCTTGAGTTGATATTGCCTTCGATACACCTCATAGAGTTTAAAATAATAAAGCAGATTATAATTATTATAAGTCAAACTATGTGACTTGTAAAATGAGGTGTTGGAGTTAAAGATATTTAAGATAACGGATTATAGTGAGGGGTAAGGTATCAGTAACTGACCCATTTATCATCTAAGAAATTAAAGTTTATTTTTTCAAATTTCATTTCTTGCTGGACTTTCGGAATATCTATTTCTGGCACTTCATCTATTTTAGGCGGGTATGTTTCAATGAGTGAGTTATTGATGCCGATTCGTACCCAGGCATTATACTTGGCCAGATTAAAAAGTTCGGGTGCTTTGACGCCGAATATAGGAGCGAAACGTCTGGCTTCTTCATCACCGCAGCGAAAGCAAATCGATGTTCCGACATTGCCAAAGACTGCACCGAGTATGTCTCTTGGAATTTGTTGAAAATTCTGATGAGCTAAAGTAAAACCTACTTTTGAGCCTCTGCTTCGAGCCAGCAGATCACTAAACAGGTCGCTTACTACAATTTGAAATTCATCCACGTAAACCAAAAGAGGATTTTGCTTTCTTTGGGCAAATTCACAATACGATAAAACTGCATAGACAATTAAATTGGATAGATAAATTCTGCTGTTTCGGTTCATGCGTGAAGTATCTACCAATACAATTTTTCCTTTCTCAACTATTACGGAAATATCAAGCTCGTTTTTGCCAATAACAAAATCTTTCATTTCCCCGGTTGAGATTTCAAGTAGTCTTGATGCAACTCGTTGCGCACAATCTATCTTAATCCTGTTCTTGCTTCCCGGACTGTCAAATTCTTCCCAATAGATTCTTTCGCTGCTTCCGGCTGGCAGTTCATGTCTTAATGCTCTTCTTACATCGGCGTATAATAAAAAATTAGTCAGGTATTCTAAATTCTTATCCTTCTCTCTGGTGATCGATTTCATTGCCATGCCGATAATCTCTCTCATTAAAACAGTGCTTTCAGGGTTAGATGATGTAAGGGTAATAAGAACATCAAGGATTTGAATAAATTCCTGAATCAGATTATCCAGCTTATAGCCCGCTTTGTTTAAAGGATTTATGACAATCGGACTTTCAATTGAGATATAATGCACTTTGGATTTATCCTTGATAATATAATAAAGCTTCTTTACGCTTTCGCCCTTGGGATCAATGTAAATAATTGAAATGCCCTGGTTAATATCATGCATCGCCATGTGTTCCATTAAGGCTGATTTGCCCATGCCTGTTTTCCCTACGATGTAGGTATGCTCAAAGCGATCTAAAATATCATAGATATCAGGCGGCTGGTCCTTAAAGTTTTGTAAAAAGCCTAGACTTAAATTATACTCCGCCATTTTTCTTGTACCGCTCCCGTTCTCGTTCAAGTTTTGCTTTTTGTGTCTTGCTTTGCTCGCTCATGTCATCGGCTTCATACTCAAGCTTTCTTGCTTCGGCGTTTTGCTTTCGTATAATAAACTCTTTTAAATTCTCATGAAGATCCATGTCCGTTGTGGGATTTGTAGAGATATCACTACCTAGCTGAGCTACTACGTATGATTTAAGTACTGGCGGAAGCTCAGTGAAATATTGAGCTCCTTTGGAAAGAATGTTTGCAATCTCTTTTTCTTTTTTCGATGTGGCGATCAAAAGTTTGTACTGGCCTTGGGCGGTCAGTTTTTTAGTGATGCTGCTTGCCTCTATATCTTCGGCTTGTGCATTCAAGAGCCGTATCCGGGCTCTTTGCTCAGCATTTTCTAAGCTCATCTTTTCAATTTTATACTTGTTTTCCTCAGCTATGAAATCAAGCGTCAGTTCAGATCTAATTAACCGCTCATCAAGTTCGTTACGTTTGATTTTCGTAAGCTTTTCAATTTTTTCAAAACTAAGTGCAGCGTCGGCGTGAAGTTCCATTAGCGATGAACCCGTCTTTCGTATTTCTTCGACGTAGTTTCCGAGTATTCGTACCCGCTCGACATCAAGTTCTAGACGGTGGTTACCCCAACCTTTAAAAAAGACCGGACCCGGCTTGGTCATCTCAAAAGCCATTTTTTGAACAAGCGTTTCCATAGTCATTTTAGAAAGGTCAAATTCGTAATGGTCTAAGCTTTCTTCTTGTTTCAATGTGCTCTCCTTTTTATATTTTATTAAACTATTATGTCTTTTAATTCGTTTGGGGTTTGGTAAAAAGGATTCGTTAATTTTTACGTCCCGGTATGATTTACTAGATCCGTAAAACATTAGTAATGATACTAAACCTAACAAGGCGGCGATGATACCTGCCCATGAATCTGTAAAAAATGATTTGGTCATTGTCCAGCCGTTACAGGACAAATCAACGAGGCTTGCAACAACGACAAAAATAAATAGTGCTAATATAAACCAAAGCATTGTTTTTAATTTCTAGTTCTTGTATATCGTTTAGTTTTTGGATATTGTTTTACGCCTTCAAATATGAAATCGTTATAAGTTATTTTCAAGCCTTCTTCCTTATCTGCCCAAAGTTCAAATGACTGGCTGAAAATCTCATTAATGGGATCAGTATAGAATATAAATTGTACGCGAGTAGTATCTGGAAATTTTACGTGCCATTTATCCGGAAATATAAGAGACAACACTGCCGGATTATCTTCGAGATCCATATACTTGCTTACAATATATTGGTAATCATTGAGCAATATCGAATGCAAATCAGCGCTTGATTCAAATGTATAGCTAATATTCGGCTTAAATATAAATTCAGGCGTTGGTTCGTTTCGGTAAAAGTGAATCTTCCAGTACGTCTTTTCGTATTCATGCTGAGTAAATACAAAATACCAGGCAATGATACCAATGCTTAGACACGCCAAAAGATAGGCTACCACCCGTTGCCGAAGATGTAGATAAAACGAAAGACCCCCGAATAGCTGAAACTTGCCTATGCCCCTATTTTCCCAGATTTGCCGTAGTACGACGGCTTCATTTCTTATGACATTGGGGGCTTCTTTAACAATAATATAGAGCGATCGGATGATAATTGCAGTCAAAGAAAACAGAACAATAAAAGCTATTATTATGACAACGGCTGCAACGGGTAAAAGTAAGAAGTTTATTATTACTCCGCCTGTTGAATATGTCGAAGTTTGAATTTCTCCGTAGTGGATAATATGCTGTAAGCTCAGATAGCCTAAATATTCAATAATTGCCCCAAGAACAATCTGGAATGGAGCTGGCACGGCTGAATCTTTACCAAATATGTTCGACAAATGTAAACCCTTTCCCGAAATCTTTTTTTATAGTCCCGATAAAACAGACTGAAAATTTAAGTGCCTTTTGATCAGGCACATTTAAATTGAGTACGCTGCAGATTTTAGTCCAATAATTATAAAACGTCATGTCATGAGCAAGCTGCAGATAGTTACTTCGTTTTTTTTCAATATAATTATTCCAATCAGGTTTCTTTGCTTCAATTTCCAAAAATGTGAGTTTATATTTCTTGTTCTCAATATCTTGTAATACTAATAAAGCATCAGGTATGAGGTAGCCAAAATTAGGATAGAGTAACGAATGAAAATGAGGCAGTTTTAAGGCGTTGACAAATTCATCGCTATTATGAATTTCGTTTACATTGCCTTTTCCTTTTGGCTCATCCGGCAATAACTCTGTCACATATCCTGCTTCTTTTAAGATCGGCAGCACTTTGTTCGACGCGGTATAGACTTCGTGCTGTGGGCTATGTAAATACCCCAAATGGCACAGTTCCTCAAGCTTTCGGTATGTGCAGATCTTATTGAAACTTTTTTTTATTAAGCCGTAGTGGCGGTAGCTGACGTATTTAAGCATTCTTGTATAGTAAAATACCTGCCATAGCTGGCTAAATGTTGCGCCGGCTTTGGTTGGTACAAGATGAGCAAGTTCATCTACTTTTATGACTTTTTTGTATTCTATATTCATATACGGGTGCCGTATAAATCGAAGAATTTTTAAACAAGCTCTTATACGGGTATTGGCTTTTAAACGTATATGAATAAAAGATTTAAAACTCTTATACGGTTCCCACATTATCTTTTATTTTTTCTTCTTTCCCCTCCTCTATCCTTTTATTTTTTAGTTTTTTTAAAAACGAAAAGGTTTTTCGGGTTTGCCCGAAAAACCTTCATGTTGTCTTCATAATATATTTTGTACCAAAATAAAAAAGCTACCTTATGCAGATAGCTTTATGTTCTTGTAATAGCAATCGAATGTAAGTAAGTGTAACGCTATCCATGAGGATAGATTAAATAGTTTCAAACGAGCTATAATTTATCTATAAAGACGACACTTTCACAATGATCGCAGTAACCAATAGTCCCGTCCACTACTTCAACTTCCATGAAACAACTACGACATCTATATCGACTTATGTCTGCTTCATCATCTATTAAAAATGAACGCAATATATCATCAACAATATCAGTCATGGGCTTGCCTTGTATTTTACTTTTTTTGTAAATAACAGGTATGAGATCATCCTTGATTTTGGGGCTGTATAAGCTTTTGCCATTCACTATTTACTCCTTTCTGGTGAATGTTATAAAATGTACTAGAGTTTAAATAATAATTTAAAATAATGGTAATTGTTCTGATTTCACTTCCGGCATGATGGTAAAAGGTCTCTCATATTCTTCTTCTTCAACTTTGTTTGTCTCATCTGTGTTATGAACCTGTATATTCGATGGTTTGTATGAATGCTGAACCGAAATAAGATATGACTCTTTAAATGCTTCAAACCGTCTGCCTATCATTTCATGAATGACACCTCCGTATATACTACGTTTAGTTTTATAGACTTTCTTGCATTCAAACTTGAGCGTATCTCCCCAGACAACAAAACCGTTAACATTAAAGAACAAGAGATTTAAGGCACACATCTTCACACACGTTAAGTCAATGTCCTGCCCGACAAACACTGATTCATCCAATTGGTCATTGGCCATGGACTTAATGCAGGAAATTAGCATGATACCTGACCCGCAAGCCGGATCTAAGATTTTTCCACCTTGCGGTGAGATTGCTTTTGCCATAAAGTCGGCTACCTGCTTTGGCGTAAAGTACTGGCCTCTGAACTTGTTTGCCATGTTCCACTGCATGTAGACCTCGCCTAAGATGTCGTCATTTGTTTCATGCATAATTTTCAGTAGTTCGGTAAATGCTTTGGCAAAGAAATCTATTTCTCGCTCGCCTGTTTTTCCTTCATTTCCATACCTTCGGACGATTTCTAAGTAATGCGCATCGTCTCGCTGCATTGTATACAGGATGAGATCTAACCAGTCAATAAATATGGCTTCTGAGTTATAACCTTTGTGAAGAATTGCTTCTAAGCACTTGAGGATTTCTGTCATATGTTTTTCACCTGCCTGTCTAGCAAAAGATACTTTAAAATTGCATCTACCTGAGAAATGACCTGCAATATTGCAGAATAAGGTGAGATACTCAGTTCTTTGGCATACGACTCAATGTAGCGGTACGAATTGCCGAAGTGTTTTCGTCCGTCTTTTCCCACAATCCGGCACAATGCCTGGGCACTGATCTCAGCAATAATCTCTTGAAGTGGGTCTTGACCTCGCTTTAATTCACCTTTGAGCTTGTGGTCTACTGCATGGCAGAGTTCATGGAAAAACGTCTTTTCTTCAGGTGTCGCCAGAGCTATAACTTTACGTGTGGGGTCATAATAGCCGTTATAGGCGATGTTTCCGGCTGTTGGGTGAACTGATACCCTTAAGGTAGCAGCCTTGTCTATAAGGGGAAATTGGGGCAATTGGAGGGTCTGATAATCCAAGGGCTCTCCGTCCGTGTCTTCGATCCGGAATACGCAGCCGCAGCAAAAACCTTTTAAGACTATAACTTCTTCATCTACTTTGTCGTCATTTATTACTTTCCTAAATACAGGTACCAATATGTCAAATGATTTAGCTCCTTTTTTCACATACCGGTTTACCTTTTGCCATTGCTTATAGCCTCTGGCGTCTTCGGTGCCTGAAAAAAACATCATAAGCCGGTTTAAAAGGCTCCAGCTAGCCGACGGTATATTGGGAATGGGAAACATGGCATAGGCAACTGCATCAGGGATGGTGCCGCTTTTAAATTCCTGGATAAGAGCGTCCATGACTTCCTTGACTCTTACTAACATGTTTATAATCCTTTCTTAGAGTTATTTATTTTTCTTCGTTTATTTTATTATGAAAATTGTCAATGAACTGTATTGTGCCTCTAAAGCCTTATATGAGTTACTATACTTTTATAAGGCATGCCCTTTATTATGGTGATAAGTAAAAATTTTATTACATAGGCGTAGAGTTAGTTTATATATTTGGTGAGAAGCTTATAAAACATATTGGCTGTTTCTTTGACAACTATATTTTTTTTAAAGCTTTGGGAATATAGCTCGGTCGGTAGCTTTAAACTGATGCGGTGAGCGATTTCGAGAAATTGCTCGGTTTTAGCCTGCAGCTTGATATTGCTTGTTTTATGGACTTCTGCCATATCTTTTATCAGTGCGTTGCGCTCGCGGATAAACGTTTTGATGACAAGCGAAAGCAAGATAATAATCATGAGTTCTATGAACATAAAAAGCAGGGCGTATAACATGCAATTACAGAATAAGCGATCCACGGTTGCCTTGAGGCATTAACCATATCGGCTCATGCAAGCGGTAAAAGTTATGAAAACCCAGAAATCGGTAGCGTTCAGTTGATAGGTATTTACAATAGTGTGTAACCAGGTTTTTAATTAATCCGTTTACACAGTCGATGTGATTAATTACAGACGGAATATTATATTCCTGAGGCCGCAAGAACGGATCCCACCAAATGTCCGTATAGACAAATAAAACTATAAACTGGCTTATGTTGTGGGATTTTTTTTGAACAATTGCTTGAAACATCTCTTCGTAGCGTTTTATTTTCTCATTGAATATCCGGTCGATTGTCTTTTTCCTCTCTATTTCTACAAGCAGGAATCTGGTTAAAACTTTTGGCTGAGTGCTTTCGACCCGAATGAGAATGTCAGGTCGGACACCATACAGGCTTGCATCATATCGGAACGTAAATTTCTTATTGGGGAATAACCTCAAAAATGCCAAAGCGACATCAAACTTCATGCTTTCATGCATAATATTATACGGTGATCGCTGATATTTTTTATAGCGGTATTCGTCAGAGCGGCCGATATAGTCAGCGCCTTTTTTGGTCAGGCAATAAAACACTTCCCGGGCTTTATTGGCTGGTTTGCCGATCGGTTCAATTTTATTGATCAAGCCGTCTTTGAGATATGACTTGAATAGTTTTCGGGTAAATAGAAGCCCGCCTTTGTGGGTTTTGGCAGAAGGCGAGTAAAAATTGTTGAGGGTTCCAACACCACCAATGTCAAGTAAATGATTCAATAATTGTTTTCGGTTGTTCATACAAACAAAAAATTACATGACAAGCGTAATGCGCATTGTCATGTAATTTTTTGTTTATCGTAATGTATCTTCAGTATACACAATCGTATGTAAATGTGCAACAGCCGCAAGTCAGCTTTCTATCATTATGTATCTATAACACTATTTCACTATCACTATTATATATTTATTATTAACCATATTTTATTATGTGGCTATTCGTCCCGTAAGGGCAGCACCCCCTTGTTGTAGCGTCCGAGAATCTTTATTACGAGGCGGTCACCAAGGGGGTGCTGTCCTTCGCCAAGCTTTAGTCTGGGCGAGGGACGTAATAGCCACACTATAGTTTTATTAGTTATTTTTAGGGAAACTGAATATCAATACAGATAGAAAACTGTATTAAAAAAAGTTTTCCAAGAATTGCTTTAATTTGACTACCCCTTGACTTATAACAATATGTGTTATATAAATTAAGTATATAAAAAACAGTACTTTAAAATTAATATAGGAGAGGTTTTATGCTAATTAATAATCAGTTTCAAGTTACAAAAGAGGATTATATTATATTAAATAAACAATTGAGAGATATTGAATATATGCTTTCTTTAGGGTTAACGGAACAAGGAAAAAAAAGTCAACTTAATCCGTACATAACGATGGCTGCTCTAAAATGCATTACGAATAACGAAATGCATTTTATCTTTAACTCAGTATTTGAACTAATAGATGGGATTGAAATCGAAGTACCTGATGATTATAACTCTACTACAGTTTATAATATAAATCCTAAATGCTTCTATTATCATAATCCAGATATTACATCCGAAACTTTACGAACACAAAGTGTAATTAATGCTGGTGAGAAATACGAAATAAAGTTATTTAAGCTCAAACAAACAATGAGTAATCATGTTATTATAGAATTTTTGAAGTCACAAAAAGCTGATTTTGTAGGATTGGAAGGATTATATATGATTAGACGTCTCCAATGGAAGTTATTTCCAATTTATTATTGGTCGTTGTCATTTCCGCTAGAATATAGTCAATTAGCTAGTTGTACAAAAAAAGTCCCGGGTGTATATCGTCGTTCTGAAGGCGAATGGGCTGTAGATTTATTGGGTCCTTTTAATGAGATTTCAACATCATTTTGTCCTGTTTCATTAATTTGTTTTAATAAACTTCGCTAAAACTTAAACCTTTGAGTCAAAGTACTTAAAGGTTTTTTATTACAGGGAAACTCAGTTGCGTTTCTATGTTACAATCTCATAGAAAAAGAGTAGTTAGACCGATAATCATCGGAACCCATAAGTAAATAATTGCAATCTTTTTTTGAGTTGTTGTTCCGTAATACCAAAAAACAGAAAACAATATGATAGAAGTAATTATTATACCTCCACGAATTAAATCCTTTTCCTTAAGGAAAAGTGGGAAAATTAGAATTGTTCCTATAATAAGAAATAGGAAACCTGCAATAGAAGATTTCTTTACACCAAATCGAATTGGCAAAGTGAAAATGCCAGATTTCTTATCTCCTTTCATATCTAAAATATCCATAAATATCTCACGACCTAATATGAAAAAAAAGGAAGCAAAAGGTAATAATATAAAAATTTTGTCAAAATAATTTATAAAAATAGTATGGGCGACCACCAAGGCGGATACTAACGCTGTATACACAGTTTTATAAGTTGCTAAGTGTTTGGTAAAGTAATTATATACTATCATGGCGATCAGGAATACGATTTGCATATATCCTTGTGGTGCAGTAATAGTATTATAAAGTGAAAAAACAGAACTTAAGAATAACAAGATAATTGCTACAATTAATGTTGTTCTACGGGTTATCTTTCCGCTTGGAATAGGGCGGTGTGGTTTGTTAATTATATCCTTTTCCATATCAAAATAATCATTTAAAGCAAACCCTCCCATAGATGTAAACAATAAATTTATTGCTAAAAATAAATGATTAAATAATTCATTAGAGTTTCCGAGATTAGGAAACAAAACAATCAAACTAATAACTGTTGAAGTTGTAATTCTGGTAGTATGACCTATTCCTAGTAATTTTTTCAATGTATTGTTCATAATTGATTTTTTCTTGCAATAAAACAAAGTTTCAAAACCGAAAGCCAAAATAATTATAATAATGTAAAATAAAAATGCACAATCAGCCTTGTAGGCTAATGAAGGATTTTTGGCCTTCAAATATAATACAGGAATAATTAAAAAATATGATAAAATGGCTGCTAATCTGAGATAATTTAATTGATTAGTGAGAAAAACCCATAGCCAAAGCCAGTTTCTACTATCAAAATTATTGTGGCTGTATTTAAATTCAGTTCCTGCAGGACTTACGATATATCTATAAAGAAGAAATAAAAAGATGCCTAATATAACTGGATATATGATAATAGGAATAAACTCAACAGAAGATGTAGAAGTATTGAGAAAGGTAAGTAGGAATAAAATAACTAAGAAAATAGAACCCATAAGAACCTTTATTATAATCCAACAAGTTTGAAGTTGCATCGTTTTGGTTTTAATAAAACAAATGTGATTAATACTGGGACTTTGACCTAAAATACACCAGATTATTAATGCCGCTATGGCATGAGCAGAAAATAAAATAAAAAAAAGGAGTTCATAATCAGTGAAAATATAAGTAAACGGTAAAATACAAATAAAAAAAGTTAAAATGCCAAGAGTACTAAAATAGTATACTTCCCAAAGCTCATAAAGAGGAGCTGTTATTTTCTTATTTTCTTTGGAATCGTAGTTCGTAGTATGTCTTCCCATATTTCTTTCAAAAGAAGTCATTCTCCATGACTCGAAAACTGCTAGATAACCAGAAATTGCTATACATGAGAAGACAGAAAAACCGACCTCTGCAATTTCTGGGTATAATTTTAAAGAGCTTAAAATTATTGGCACAAAAATAGCCAGAAATGTTGCAAACATGCTAACAGTTAAAAAAAACTTAGGATTTTTAATGCGCTCTGAACCTATAATATAAAATATTAAAATGATAATTGGATAATAAGGATAAGTGTCCCCTTTGTTGAAATTTTCAAAGAACATTCCATAGTATAAGCTAAATCCAACAGTAAAAATGGTAGGCCAAATAATTCGATGCCTAATTGTAAGATTTTTTTTAGCTTGAGGGTTGTCAGATAAAGTTTTTTTATCTTTACGAAATTGGTTCAAAAGAAAAAAACCATAAACACAAAAGAGTATAGCATATAAACCGGAAGCCAATAAGATTCCAACTGACGGCCAATTTCCAGTTACAATGAGGTATATTAATGATAGTATTACTGAAAAGGGAATGCTTAAAAAGAAAAAAACCATAAAAATAGATTCATTTTGTGTTAAGCGCAATTGATTCTCGTCTGCCATCAATTCCTTATCTGAGTAGTGAAAACAAATTGAATAAACCATAAAAAAACCAATAGAAAAAAAGAATGGGACACCTAGTAATATTGCTTCAAAAGTTAAGGGCTTGCCTTTAAGTCCCAAAATGTAACCTGTAAGGAGAACAGAGCCTGTTGTTATAGCGTACCAACAAGCTCTTCCTAAAATTCTAAAAATACTAACGAGACTTCTATTCATCTAATGTTTATTTATTTTTAAGTGCTAGATATTCATTTGTTGATGTTTCAATAACAATGCTAATAACCTTGATAAATCTTGCCAAAATGTATACAAAAAAAGGGGTGTAATTTGCCTTGAGCAAAACACCTCATACAAATACAATGTAAATTCATGATTTAAATTATTATATTTTTACTAATTATCCTTTACTAAATGACTGCAAATTAACCGAAAAAATATTGTTGGATTTAGCTTAAATATCCTACTCTACTTACAAATAATACTGTTGCTGCAAAAAACTATGTATAAAAAGCATTCTATGAATAATTAGATAAATTATTTTAATGCTAAATCATATTAATAAGATTTAAAGTTATTTTCTTATTAACTAAGATAAACTTTATATACCGTTTCTATTGGATAATCCAACAACTATAAGTTATCGTCTAAATTCTAATGTCAAATTATTAAGGCGCTATCCAATCGAAGTCAATGAGATGCTCTAAATTATCAGTCAATGTGTTGTCAGGATTTGATCGTAAGTACTTTCCATATCTGCCATTGATAACTTCCACCTTTTCACCGATATCCCAAATTGCACGTTTATAATTCCATACCCACGTCGTAGCACTGTTTCCGTGTGTTTCCAACAGGGTGATAGCATCGGCTTTAGTTATCTTATTTGCCCTTGATGTTGAGGTTGAGCTTTCATATACCGTATGGCAGGCATAATGTGTAATTATTTTGTTTGTGTCCTTCCAGACTCCGGATATTCTATATTGTGCCATAATTTTGTTTTGATGTTAGAAGTTAAAGAGATTACATGGTTTATAAGTAAAAGGTTGAAAAACGATATAATTTATAAAAAAAACAACTCCATAGCAAAGACAAATCTTGCTTGTTGTTGCCACCACTTGTACATATGTCTGTTTTAAATGGGTTGTTATTTGTGAGTAAAGAAAATAGCGCAACTTTTATGAAATATATCGTGATTTATTATTGCCTGCCGAGATATGCGAATGCCTTATTGAATGCCACTGAACACCGCAAGATAGTACCAGCGTAAAGTGCGTTAGCTTTGGATTCTGATTTGCTCTAATAACCATCCTTTGTATTCCGTATGGCTGTTATTTTGAATGTCTTTATTGAGTTTTTCGAGTAAAAATTGGTCAGGCTTGAACATCAATTTAACGAGTTGCTGAAGGTAAATAATAAAATTATGGTACCGCTCTTTTAAGTGTTTTGTCATGATTGTATTTCGCTTAAGAAAATGGTGGTATGAATCGATTAATGATAAAACTTTATCATATTTACCTGTCTCATAAAATACCTTGAGTTCATGGTTTTTGATTCTTGTCATGTAGTAAAAATCTTCGCTTTTTACTTTCTGTAAACATTCAATGGACTTGTCATAGGCGTCTTGCCTGGTAAAATAATCTTTGCCATAGCCTTTCATATACCATAGTACTGCCATGTTATAGAAATACGCATTTTTCTGTTCTCTGGGTTTTACCTGATAAATATAATCGCGTATGAACTGTTCTGCCCAGTCAATGTAGTTATCCCGCACAGCGGTTGCCACAATGTTTGTGTATGTGTGGGCGGTCATCTTGCCGTCTTCTTTTAATAAGACCCCGAACTGGAGCATGTCTTCAGTCAGTTTAAAACTGACTGACCCCATTTCCTTTACTCCTTGCGACTGCCAACGCTTTGTCTGGTTATATAGCTCAATAAATAGGTTATTAAATATATCCTTTTGCAGCCTGTCTTTATAACAAAAGAGTAAATCACGTATTTTTAATATAAGTGTTGGATCAGGCTTACTTTTGTATATGTGGAAAAAAGAGCCATAGACATTGATAAAGGCGTTATCTTTATATCGCTCCCCTCTTCCCGAGACGTGATCAATAATTGATTCAATGAACTTGTATTCGTGATCAATATTGACGTGGCGCATGGTATCGGTAATGTATGAGTATTCTTTTAGTAAGGCAATAAGAAAGAAATGAATCATCGCATCAATTTCCTCCTGAATATCATTATATACTTCATTTCTTTTGCTTATGATCAAATCTTCTGATTGCCGGCGGAGGTTTAAAAGCTGATACTTGTTCAGATAATATGTTTCATCCTGCACTTGCTGATCTTGTAAATATTTAAAAGCATCGTTGAACTCATTTTCAAGCATATTTCCAAATCCCTTTTCAAGTAAAGCTGATATCTTATTTTTGTTAATATCGAAAGAGGAGGCATTATATTTTTCAACTGCCAAAAATGTTTTCACAAGCTTTAGAAGATGCGTGCACCGGTCTCTCAGCTTGGCATCGTTATATGGTTCATCAGGATATATGCTTTGAAATATTGCTTCTTTAGTAAATTGAGCATCCCTAAACAATGGATAGTATGGCTTTAAAAACTCAAACAAGCTGATATTACAGTGGCTGTCATTATAATAAGGCGAGTGCAGGAATTTACCGAGCCGTGAAAACTCAGGCTTACTTAAAGCGGCAAGCATAGTAAATAATTTTGTCTGTTTCATATTGATTTTCTGATTAATGGCAACATTTTACGTAAAATTACTTCCTATTTCCGTAATTATCCATACCTTTAGATTATTTCATTACCCGGTGGCAACATGCCCTTTAATTTGTCTTTGGCAAATTAAAAAAATAAGCGATATACTTGCTACAATCTTTGAAAAGCCAGATGTTGAAGATATATCAAACCCGCTTACATACAAAATAAAAGAAAAGGAGTAATAATATGGCATTAATGAAGTTTTCATGCCAGAATTTTAATCAGCAAAATCCTGCGGCTTGCCCGTTTGAAATAGTTGAGGATGAGACAGTCATTGTGAATGATGCGATCACTCATGAGCTTGAGGAGCATGGCTATCAGGATTCGCCGGAATTGAGGCAAAGAATCCAGGATTCATTGGTTCCCGTCCCTGACTGACACATTGTATATATTTGCAAGTTTGAAGTCTGAAAAGTGACTATTGGGCTCAAACGTATCACCTGCTTTATTAAATAACTAATTATATCAACTAAACAAATCTAAACATATGCCGGAAGCGATAGATTACTACATATATGAAGTGCTCTATAGCTCCACAAATAAAAAACATATCGAAAAAGTAAAAACAACGACAAGCTTGTACCGAAAGGACGGCACTGAAAAAACAAGAAGTGAAGTGGTAAATGATTTAAGCCGTTTCGGGAAAGTCATTTACAGTGCACCGCCGAACAATGGCGGCTTGAAAAAAGGCGCTCGCGTAATAACTGAGTATTTAATCGGTATATATTACATTAAAACAGTGCGAGATAAGACAACGCAGGATAATCTTGATGAGTTGTGAGAGTGGCTAACTATATTCGAACTATAGTTGTAGCAATAATACTATCTACCATTTTTCTCATATCGTGTAAAGACGATCCTGATTCTGCAGGTGATTGTGCGCCTGAAAACAGAACAGGGACAGTCTGCAAAGATGGAACAACTTCAAATGCCACTGGGTCAGGAGCTTGCTCTGGCCATGGTGGAGTTGATTATTGGATTTGCAAATAGAAATTAAAAAAATACTAAAATTTATCTATTAATACTAACTCGAAATTGCATAAACTTTAACAGTTTCAAGGAGGATAAAATGGCGGCAATGTTGAAATTAACAGATTTAAGGCAATTTTATTTCATAGGATTTGATTTAGAAAAAGCACCTGAAGGCGCACATGAAAAGATCGTTGATGAAATAAAGGATAAATTTAAAGACAATGCCCGATGGATATTAGATACCACCTGGATTTTTACAGGTTTCGGTTTTACATCAAACAAGTTATTTGATGCTATAGAAAAGATTTTAAAGAAACATTTATCAAGAAATTCCGAATATTATTTAGTGGTATGGAAACTTAGCAAAGATGAAACGAGAGGAAGTTTGAGACCAGCCGACACAAGATGGGTAAAGCGAAAATTTGGACTCTCTTAACAAGTCTATTGTTATTAATACTAATACGCATTTTTTATACCTCAAATACAAAAAAGACTGTTTCTTGAGAAATGAAATGTTTTTTTAACTGTGTATTAAATTATTATCACGATTATAAATATAGAACTATTTTATAGAAACAAATTAATTCTTTAAACATATTGACTTATAAAAAGAATTTGCACTCTGAAAAACAGATCATATTTCAAGAATTTATTTTAGCTATTTAGATATAGTCATGATAGCAATAAAGAATGTTGAAAATAGTTATTTTTTTGAATATATAAAAAATATAAGGTCCATCACAAATAAACTTTTAATTTTGATTTTATTTATTTCATTTTTTTATTTTATCTTTTTCTATTATAGACCAATCCAAATTTCTAATGAAATGAATAGATATAAAGGTTACAAAACCGATCTTGAGTTAATATTGCCACAATTCATTAATCTTTCTTCATACTATTATCAACTAAAAAATGATAATGATTTACGAAATTATAATAGTTTTGTAACGAATTTATTAAAATTTGATCAAAGGATTATACCAACATTAAAAACTACATATAAGGGGACTAATAAATATTCCTTTGTTGATTCATTATATAATATAATAAAACTATGCGATGAAATTAACTATTCATTTGAGAAGAGTGACAATGTTGTATCAGACACATCAGTAGATTTAGAAATATTAAGTAAACTAGAGAAGATATTACTTATGTTTCAAAATCTTTATTTGGTCCCCGATGATGAGATTTTAGTCCAGGAACTAAGTATTTTGGATAGAAAAGATGCTAAAGATTTATACTCTGATAATGGTTTTATATTGAGCAATTCTTTGACACAGTCTTTTTTACCACTAAAGGATATTTTCCAAAGATATACGCCAATTAATAAAGACCTTATTCAAGCTTCACCAGATAATGGGATAGAAGGATACAAGACAATAGCTAATAACACATTTCCCCCCTTTCAAGTCAGACATATATCAGATTTATATCGTTTAAAAGATTTTCTTGAAAATCTAATCATCGATGATTACAAGGATATTTATTCTAAAAAAATATTTGTTCCATTGTTTAGCGTTCCTGTTGAAAGTTTTCTAAGTGATACTATTTTGCCAATTTTAGTAGTATTAATTATTGCGGTTATTTTTTTTAATACCAAGAATGAAATAATTTTTAAAAACCAAAAAAACAATACAAATCCAAGCACAACAATTGAATTTCTTAAGTTCCGCTCAACAATTGATTTAATTTGTCTAGATATTGATAAAATTATAAATAATAAATCCTTTATTAGAGTTGTAGAGTTAACAATTCTAAGGACATCAAGATATTTTATGATTGCATATTGGTGCATCATCTTATTGCTGATTTGCCTAACCAGTTTGTATATAATTGATAAGAATGGAGGAAAGGACAGTATTATTTTATTTTGTCTACCAATAATCACAATAGAAACATTTGTTGTAATTTTACTAGAAATTGTTAATATAAAAAATAATAAAACAAGTTATAGCCATGAAGAAAAATAAGTTAGTGAGATATAAAAATATTAGGTTGCTTTTGAAACACATTATCGGCATTGCTTTACTTATAATGTTACTTACATTAAATGCTTGTTCAAAGAAAACAACAAATTATAAGGTAACGCTAAAAATTTGGCAAACTGAGACGGATAAAGAAGCCGTTGCGGAATTAAAGAATATTGGAGAGGAGTTCAAAAAAAATATAAAAATTAGCTACCCGAATTATGATTTAGATATTGATATTCAATCAATTCCATGGAACTCTATTTCTCAAAAAATAACCTTGGCTTTAAGTAATCAAACAGAACCGGATATTGCTCATTTGGAACCGTTTATGTTTAGTTCAATTCTAAACAAAGGATATTTATTGCCCCTTGATAGCTTAATTGAAGCTATAGAAATCGAAAATAAGGATACAATATTTGAAAGTGTAAAAAATCTTCAACTATTCGAAGGTAAAAAATATGGTATAGCACATGCAATTGGAATAACCGGATATTCTTATAGAAAAGATATCATGATGAAATTGGGCATTGATTCATTACCGAAAACTTGGGCTCAATTCATTGTATTTACTAAGAAAATGGTTCAAGGTAGTGATAACAAATTAAAAGTAATTCTGCCAGGGGCAGATCAATTTTTTATTGACCAATGGTTCTCTGAACTACTTGTTAATAATGGTGGTAAGTTATTTGAACCTGTTTCATACGAACCATTATTAAATAGCAAAGAATCAATAGAAACATTCCAATTTATCAAGGAATTAGCCGAATACATAGATCCGGGGTGGTCTAATCAGTCTTATTTAGATCAGTTCAATAGGCTTGGCAGAAATGAAGTTAGTATTGTACCAGTAACATACTTAAGGGCTGTTAAATCAATCGAGAACATAGTAAACAATCAAAGAGAATTGTCTTCAATTGAAGCTACACCAAATGTTTTTGGGTTAATGGAACAGCCGGTAGGACCATCATATAACGGGAAATCAATTTCGACCATAGATTGTGAACCTTTTGTAATTTTTAGGAGTACTGAAAAAAAGAATGTTGGCGATTTAACAAATAGATTTTTTTCGGAGGAATTTTTAAAGTTTTTTTATTTAAAAAGGAATTATTTGGAATTTACCAAAAAGGTACCAATTCATTTAACTCCTATTTTTAAAAATATGGCAAATGATGAAAACTACACGCAAACGCCGTTGTACCAAAGATGGAAACCTTGGGCGGAACAAGTTAACACTTTTCTATTTGACACACTACGGGTTCGGCCTATCTTAATGCCGGATATTAGCGAAGCAGGAAAAAAAATTCCTTTTCTGTTGGAATTTCAGGCAAGTAGGATTATCTCGGAAGCAATAACTGTCATTATTAATAATAAAAACGCTGATCCAATAAAGATAGCAAATATTGCTCAAGAGAAAACAATGAAATTATTGAAGGATTTGAATTATTTAAAATGAAATTTTTGCAGTATTTGAAAAACCTATCAAAGTTTCTAATTTGTTTTATACCTCCAATCGTATTAATTATTATTCTTATATTCATTCCCACATTATTTACTCTAGTTATGTGTTTTGAAAACTATGGAAATAGCATTAGAATTATTCTTGGTAAATTAGAAGATCGTAATTTTGTAAATTCCATCTATAACTCATTTTTATATACCTTATGCACTGTCACACTGCAAATAATTTTAGGGTATTTGACAGCTCTTTTAATGTTTTTTATTCCCAAAAATCGTTTTTCAATATTCATTTGGATAATATTTTTCTTACCATATGCGGTTCCTTCCACTGTGGCAGTAATTTCATGGAGTATGAGCTTGCGTGAAGAAGGTTTTATATCATACGTTTTAAAATATTTTTTTAACATAGATAATTATTCATGGTTTAAAGAATACTTACTTTTAAGCACTATTATTGTTTCTGTTTGGCAATTTTATCCTTTTGTTTATATTGGCTTGCTCACAAGTTTAAGAAAAATACCACATAATCTTCTACGAAGTTCGGAAATAGATGGAGCAAGATTTTATCAAAAAATTAAATACATAATATTTCCACAAACAAAGAAAACCCTTATTTCGATAATAGTTTTAAGAATTTTATTAATGTTCACCAAGTTTGACACTCCTTATTTAATGGGAATCAACAACAAATCTAATGAATTAACCCTATTACCAACATATATCTATTCTTTGATTAATATAAGTGGTATCAACACAATCAGCGCTTCTGCAGCAATGTATTTTCCTTTAATACTAGTAATGTTGTTTACATCAATATTTATATTATTACGAATAAAGAAATTAGTGAATAATTAAAGTAAATGAAACGAATCTTTATACTCATAATATTAATAAGCCTTTTGTTTTTTAGTTTATTCCCTTATGGCGTCTTATTTATAGCATCCTGCTCCAGTATTCCTGTTGATAAAGGACTACATTCTATATCTATTTCAGAATTAACAATAATTAATTTTCAACATGTGTTTACCAATGAATTTAACATTTTATTATGTAATACGCTTAGAGTAAGTTTAACTACTACTTTTATAATTATAATATTCTCAATTTTGCTATCCTATTCAATAACTAGATTTAATTTTAAGTATAAGGTGTATATAGAATACATCTTAATCAGCTGTTATTTGATACCTCCTATATTATTAATCATTCCATATTCAAGGCTCCTATTAGCTTTTAACTTATTAAATAGTTTAACAGGTTTAGTGTTAACTAATACTGCATTCTGTTTTCCTGTTTGTGCGTGGTTCATGATAAGATATTTTGAATCGATATCAACAGACTTGGATAAAAGCGGAGCCTTAGATGGTGCGTCAACTTTTAAAATCTTGTGGAATATATTAATTCCTCAAGCTAAGACTGGAATAATTGCGATTTCTGTATTGTCATTTATTTTATCATGGAACGATATTTCATTCTCATTTTTTTTCAGTGATAATATCGAATTTAAGACATTTGCTGATGGGCTTGAACAATTTAGGATATCTGATCCTACTTATACCAATATGCCTTCGTTTGCGGCTTCGAGCTTTATAGTGGTTACTATAGCTATCTTATTATTTGGATTGCTCGAGTATTCGATCGACAAAAAATTTAATAAAATATAACCTAATGAAAAAAAATCCCATACTTGAATTAGAAAACATTCATGTTGAATATTTTGATGAATCTGATAAAAGATACTTTACTATTTTGGATAAATTTAACTTGAGTGTTAACTCGGGGGAGTTCGTTGCCATAATTGGTGATTCAGGTGCTGGTAAAACCACACTTTTAGATTTTATTGCAGGATTTATCAAAACTACAAATGAATCTAAAAATAACTTTATTTATAAAATAATACTTAAATTGGAAATGAGTTATAAAGCTACTGGGACAGTGAAAATTAGTGGTGATGATGTTTCAAGTGTTGAACCGATGGATAGGAACGTCGGCTTGGTTATGCAGAATTTCAGTTTGTATGACCATTATAATGTTAAAGATAATTTAGCCTTTCCCTTAAAAATGAAAGGAATAAATAAAAAAGAAATTTTACGAGATGTCAATTCTGTTGCCGAAAAACTCGGTATTTTGAGATTATTAAATAATAAAATAAGTGAAATTTCTGGAGGGGAAAGACAACGAGTTGCAATTGGTAAATTACTTTTAAAAAAACCAAAGATAGCACTATTCGATGAAGCTTTTTCAAATTTAGACTTTAAATTACGGCAAGTTTTAAGAAAGAATGTAATTGAGAATTATCTTTCTAACGAAAATGCATTAGATACAGGTGAGCGTGCAGTGTTATATGTAACACATGACTTAATGGATTTTTTTATAGCAGATAAAATAGTGATTTTTAAAAAAAATAAAGTTACAAGAAAAAGTGATTATGAAATATTATATAGCGATAAAGACAAAAAAGCTTGGCAAAAGTTAGAGCATTCTGGATTATATAAAATACAATTAAATGAATTTGAACAATTATTTAATAACTATAAACCATAACATTTAAAAAAATGAAAAACTATTTTGGACATAAAATTTATTCTCCTTTTGAAATTCTAAAAGAGGAAAAAATCAGAGCACCAATTATTAAAGCCATTGATAGAATTTTCAAAGAGTTATGCATTCAAGATAATATTAAGGAAAGTATACTAAATGATTTGTTCAATATGAAAAATAAAATAAATGAAAGCCAATATGAAAATTATTTAAGAAAGATTATAAAATGCGAAATAAAGAAATCAAACCTTAAGAAAGCTTTTGTTAACAGGGCTAAAATTATTGCAAGGCAAGTATCTCCTTTTATAATAGGAGATTCAATAATTGATATTGGCTGCGGTGATGGCTTAGTTAATCGGTATCTTAATAAAAAAGTTGAGAAGATTCATCTGATTGATATTTTTAAATATGTGGAAAAGAATTTACCTTATAAATTTTCATTGTATAAGGAAAATAGTAGCTTCCCACAGGTTCCTAATGCAGATACCACTTTTTTATTGACAGTCTTGCATCATTCAAAAAAACCTTTACACTTAATAAAAGAAACTAGCATTAAAACTAATTGTCGAACAATTATTATTGAATCAATATATGGGTCAACCCGCAACCCTCACAAAAGCAGCGAGGAGCTAAATGCACTTAATATAGTTCAACAACGTAAGTACGCATCTTTTATAGACTGGTTTTATAATAGAGTCTTACATAGTAACGTGCAAGTACCTTATAACTTTCAAAAACCAGAGGTTTGGGAAACTATTTTTCAAAAGCAAGGATATGCCATTCATAAAAGTATCGATTTGGGAATTGATCAAAACATAGTACCGGAAAGACACTTTTTATTTGTATTAGATAAAACATAATTACTTAATTTTTAAAGTCGCCTTTCAAGTTTAAATTACTTAAACTGTCATAGAACAATTTCACAGCTTTCGGCCAGTCCCTATTATCGGGATCATCTTTCTTAAATACATTTACTGCATTTGTTTCTTTGCTGTATATTTTTTCCAGGGCAAACTTCCATAGCCCACTGACATAAAACATACTGCATGGCAGTTGTCTTGAATCATGTTCGTGGAACAGATTAAGGACTGTATGGATAAGGATGAGTTGGTCATTTACAGCAAGGGGCGGACCTTTTTTCTCTAACTCATAACCAATATCTTTAGCCGCATCTGGGAACCAGTTTCCTCCCTGCACAACGCCATATAAATTAAAGCAAATTTTTTCTGCCAAACGCTCGGTCCGCTTACTGTGAAAGCTCTCTGGGTTTTGCGCATCTTCAAGTTCATATAACCTAAGCCGGACTAAATCCCACATGGTTGCAAAATTTCTTATTCTAGATCCACTTACTTTCCCCTCATGGTAAAGAGTGTTTATCTCATAATCTGTATGGTCGAAATGTCTTTTTAAAAACAGCCGTTTTATCCCTTCGGTTTCTCTATTCTTTTCAACCATCTCGGCAATTTCCGGTCGTTTTGCAAAATATTCTTCTTCTGACTCAATGTTTAGCTCTTTGATATGGAGGACAAACTTCTTAGACTTATCGTCGAGGTGCTCAAATATTGGTATGCCTTCCAATGTTTTGGGGAGCTCATTTTTTATTTCTTTTTCTTTTGTGCTGTTAAACAATTTAGGTATTTGTTCAAACATATAAGAAAAATTATATTTTTTACTGAAGAAGTATAGGTGTAGATATATGGTATAACAAGCATTACTAGTCGGTATTATTATAGCATTTAAGATAGAAACATAGCAAGGGTTTGCAAATATTGTCTCTTAATTGCATTTAAGAGTTTACTCTCAAAATAGGTCATTTATATGGAGAAATTTATTAATGTTAGATATGTTTGTGCAAGAGAAAATGCAATATGTAATAAAAAAAATATTAGATTCTTATAACTTAACTATGTTTTTATTTACATTTTTACTATTACTATAAATATAATTTTAACAGTTAGGTTGTAACTAAAAGAAGAGTATACTATTCCTTTCATGGTTATTCATTTGAAACATAATTGTACCGTATTGGTGATGCTAACAGTTATGTTGATACTTTGAACGTTGATAAAATTGCAAAATCTTTATATTCTTGGTAATAATACCCTGACGAAATACCAACAAAAAGAGCATATGAGGATTCTGATTTTGTTGGTTACTATATGAATGTTATAGTTGAATATCATAGGTATCATAAATCGTAGAAATGCTAATTTTACTCAAAAAGATATCTTAAATAAAATCAAGTTATCCTTCGGTATTGATTGGTTAATTTTAAGATTTAAATCTTCAAATTTTCAGACATATGAACACTTCCATGTGGTAATTAACAAAAAGAACTTTTTTTCTTTGATTGTTTCAAAGAAAATCATAATATTGAGATAGCATTCACCTGTTATGGTAAGAAGTTCTTTGAAGCTTTTTCTAATGGGAAGATTTTGGAAGTTACAAAAATACAACGTTTGATATAATTTCTTTTAATTTCAATCTATTATCCATACATACATTTGCAAACGAATTACAGGAATTGATCATAAATATACATATTGTGTCAATTTTTACTATTTATTTCCGCTATGATTTGGCTACAGTTTACATTACTATTAGTAGAAAATGTAATCTTGTATAGAATTTAAGGAAATGCTAACTTGTAATAATATTTAATACTTAACAATTTCAGCGTGCCCAGACATTGAATGGCATTCTAAAGGTCAGGAGTTTGTCCTCTTTGTCTCTATTTTTGTCATTATTACTAATAAATTGATGTAATAAATAAAATACCTAGATTGACTCCCAATTTTAATCTCAATAAATAAGAAAACTAAAGTTAAATTGCATTATATAATACTCAGATTTTCGTCAGGAAAATCGTGTAAAGAAATATATTCCATATTCTTAAAAAATGTATGTTTAGCCTCTTTTAAGAAATCCTCATCTTGTTCTCTGACAATTCCTTCTATCAAAATATAATCAAACGAACGACCTGTTGCCGAATGAAGATTCTCAGTAGCAATCCCTATTACCCTATTAATATCTTTATGTAAGTCATATATGGTAGTGGAGAATATTTGAAGTTCTTCAAGTCTTTTTTCTCTATTATGCCTTGAGCATAAAAAGAAAAACATAGTTTTTTTATCTTTTGAAGCTATGGAAAAATAGTTGTAACCCAATTTACTTGTGTCCGAAAGTTCCAGTTTTTCCCAAAGCTTTTTACAGATTGCTCTCCTCAATAAAAGCCGGATTCGATTTAAACTTCGGCTAATTTCAACTCTATCGGGGTCGGAGACATTACCTATTTTTGCAACATAGGATGGAGCAAGTTGAGAAACTATCGGATCATGATTGTAAAGCTCTTTTAAAACCTTCTGAAAAAGTTCGGTTTGACCATCTTCATAAACCTTACCAGAAAACTTTTTTTTATAATTAATAGTAAGTTCACACCATTTGTTATTAAAATCTCCTCTAATTATAGAATATGAAAATGTACTTTTATGCATTAAATAATAAGCATATACATTTTTTTCATCTCCTAATAATGGTCTGGCCCATTTAGGTATTTTCGCTCTCTCCTCTAAATAAGAAATCAAATCTGGCAGAGTTTTAAGATTTTGGCATAGCAAAATGAAATCACTGTAAGTCAGATAATGAATTGGAACATTCATTTTTGTTCTGCTATCAAATTTATCATCCAACAAAAAAGGTACTGAATCAAAATCTATTACTACAATTCCATGTTTAGCATGTAATTGATCCTTGTTAAATCTAATCTCTCCTCTTACAGTATTTGAGCAACTAATGTCCGATAAAGACATATATTTAATTGCTCCTTTAACCTGACTTTCTGCTTTAGTCAGTTGTTTTATAGCCCATCGCTTTTGATCTCTATTTTCATTTGCTTTAGTTAAATCCTGTACTTTTAATTGTAACAAGATTGCTGATGGTTCATCTTCGATCAAGATATCACATAGTTCTCTTTTTTTCTCATGCAATATAATTGGCCTTAAATGTACAAAATCCTGAAGCAAAGGCTCTGATAACAATTTTGATAATATTTCTTCTATATGGTTGCCAAAATTCATAAATATATTTAACTAATTGTAAAAAATAATTTATTTGGAAGAATTTATTTAATTATTTCTTCCAATTCCCAAAACGCTTTACTACCTTGTGAAATAAGCTTATTGATTAAATCTATTGTTTGTTGTTTTACCAGTTCTGTTCCAGATTTATAAATAATTTTTAAGGAAGTATTTATTTCCTTGTTAAAGTAAAGCGGTCGGTGACGGTTTGGATTAATCTTTCCCTTACAATCAAGTAAATAGTAACTTATTGCAACAAGTGTTTTTGAACCATTAACTTTGGCAAATGCCGGTAGTCTTCGTACAAAGCCATAATCCCAGCCCATTCTTCCGCCGGATTTTTTAAGGGTCTTTGTAATATTTTCTAATAGTATATTGTCATCAATAACTTCTTTTTTAGGGTTAACCCAAAAATCAAAACCTGATAGGATCTCTTCATCCGTAACATTTTCAAGACGCCAGTTCCAGAAGTCTAGAAGCTTTTTTTTACTTACCTTCTTTTTCTCTAACCATCCTTCAGTAATATGGTTTTTATTAAGACAGCTTTTCCCAATGTATGAGATAAACTCCCTGTGCCGAGTTACGTTTTTCTGCTCCCAAAAATATATGAACAACTCATCTGTAATCTCAAGATTTGAAAATGCAAACGCTAAAGCAATATGGCTAGCTAGTAATTCGTCAAAGCTTGGATAAAAACTGCTAGTGTTATTATTGTCATGTTCATCAGTCGTTACATCTATTGCCTGGCGATAATACAGATCCATGTGTTCATATATATCAATATACAAATTTGCTGATAAGTATCCGGAAAAGGCAGCTATAAACTTATTTATGTTGTCAAGTGGAAAAATGTGAGGCAGTAGTTCAACAACATAACTGTTGTCTTTATAAAAAAACGTTGATAAATATCTGCCGATACAAAACCGGACTGCCAAAGATATATCTAATAAAGCTTGATTGAAAAGAGATTTGATTTTATCTGTTAAGACTTTGTGCTTAAAAGTAAACTCTACCAAAGCCTCGAAAGCGCAGCTTCTGACTGAATTAATGGCTATACCATGTAATTTCTGCGGTGATTGATTCTCTTCTTCCGCTAAAGGGCTATGAGAAAATGAAAACCAGTACGATATAAGGCTGATAATAGTGTCACTGTCAGATTTTATAATTTCCTTGCCAGTAGTCTTCTCTTGCAGTATGTAAATCACAATTTTAATGCAAATTTTATTTATCTCAGTCCAAAGCGATGGTATGTACGTATCATGTCGTTCTTGCTCAGGGATGTTTAAAAACTCGTTATGACTCACTAATTCTTTAAAGAAAGAAAATATTAGTTTTGCGTCACGTACATTTAGGGGCTTTTCATCACGAAACAATTCTTCTACTCCTCGTAGTACGGCATTTAAGTACAAAATATCAATATCAGCTACATTGAGAAATTCTATTATGTTTTGTAAGTAATCATCCAAGCGTAATTTTATATCAGATGTAAGAGCATAACTCATGCCTTCAGCTCCGCGAGGGTTTAGATGATCATCATATTTGTATTTTTCTTTGAGTATCTCTGGCTTCCATTCCGTTTTCAAGTTTTGTATTATTTCGGGAACAGTATATACTGCTAAATTCTCAGGAGATTGGTATGATACAGTACCAACCCTTATATCTCGTAAAGGAGGTTTTGGGACATAGTTTTTATCGCATAATCTGCCAAATACCGTTTCAACTTTATTTTCATCTTCCGCTGATAAACAGGAAGCAATGCAAGATAGTATTTCCCAAGCGATGTCTTTATACCACCCTTTATCAGGATTGGCTTTAATTATGTTTGAATAATAAGAAAATATATTTTGGACAAACAACTTTTGGTCTTCATAAGATAAATTTGTGAAGCTACATTTTAGTAGTTTTTGGTATTCAGTGTCACCACCTAAGTCAAACGCTTCACTCGATTCAAATATATAAAATAAAGTACCTCTGAGTTTGCTATGTAAATAATTCGGGCATTGAGCCAAAGCAAACAACTTAATACGCCACGACAAGCGGGCAGAGGGAAGACTTTCAATTATTCCAAATATTTCCTCAGCCTTTGAAAGACTTGTTATGCTGCTAAACAATCGCTCTAAAATCCGCTTCAGTGTTGCAATGAATGCATAAAGATCCTTCTTATGGTTTCTGCTTTTTGTAATTCTACCTAAATCTATAGAAAAAATATCAATATCGTAAAAGGAGTGTATGTCTGAGAAAACAAACGTATCTATATTACTGGGTTTACCTAATAGTAATATATTAGCCATACAGGAACACAAAGTTTCAAATGCCTCATCAATATAGTTTTCCCCAATATTTGATACTGCGTTGAAAATATCAGAATCTAGCATGTGGCTGATAACAAAAGGCGATTTCAGTTCATATGGAGACTTTTTCTGTTGGTAAACCTCTTTTGAAATAGTTGTAAACATTGCATGAGCTAGTGTTAACAACAAAGTGGGCTCTTGATGCGAAACTGTTTTATTTACAATATCAGTAAAATCGTAACCGCTTATTTGAAATCCTCTCGTCAAGCTAAACCACTCTTCAGTACTCATTTTTTCTATTAAAACTTTTATACAGTGTGCCGGCAAATCTCCCATAATCCAGATAATATGAAAGACAATGATGCTGTTCTTTTGCGAAACTGGTATGGATTGAATAATTTTTGTTACCGTATCTGGTTCCTGTTTAGCCATTCTTCTTAAATAATCAAGCTCGCAACTATCATTATATTGTCTTTTCTCGTCAGCAGATATTTTCTTTAAGTGAGCGAAAAAGGAGTGCGTCCATAGCCAGTGAAGCCATGAATTGTCGATTTTTAAAAAGAAGTAGGATTTGGCATCATAGCTATTATTAATAATGATTCTAATAGCTTTTTCATTTTTGCAATTATCTTTTATGTACTTGTCTATTTTTTTGTGAATATCGATTGCAGTTAACTCCATCAATTTCAAGTAAACTTTATATAGACGGATTGCCTCAAAATAAGTATTATCATCCAGATTGTCAGCTGAAACTATAAATCCATCAGCCAGCTTGTAAGTCCTTTCAGATCTATTATAGTTACCTGAAAAATGGTGAGCTATATCAGTAAATAATTTGTATAATTCGCTTAAATAGTGTTTATATTTTTGTACTTCTTCTTTGGTATGGCTTTTATTGAAATATTCAGTTAACACTTCTTGCAATTTCTTATTATTTGCTTTAGGAAGAGCATACAATATTTCCCTAAATGAATTAGCTGACTGCGACATCCAGTCAGGATTTGATTTTCGATTTTCATCTGATAAAGCAGCAACACCACCTGAATAAATTTGAGAAAACAGTTTATGAGAGTTATGCAAACTTTGTATCTTTATTGAATCAAGCTTTGACAATAGCTCATAGTCGATTAAATCTGAGATCTCAATATTAGAGTTTAATTTATTATCGACTTTTAATACTCTATGCTTCTGCTTCATAAGAGAATATACTAACTATTTTTAAGGCACAATATGACAAAATTAACTACAAAAGAATACACGTATAAAATATCTTTCTATAATTTTGATTATTTTTGTTCAAAATGGCTGAAAGACATCATTATATATCAAGGTTTTATTTGAATTATTTTTCTCCGGCAAAACATCCGGGCAAGGTCTGGGTTTACACTGGTAAGCGTCCTGCGCTGCAGTCTATTAAAAGGTACGTTGCAAATATTGAAAATTTTTACACCATAAGCACTGAAAAAGGGGATTCTAATATAATCGAAAAAGAATTAAGTAAACTTGAAACACATACAGGAAGGATCATTAAGAAATTACATGGAAATGATTTCAATTTAACAAAAGATGAGTTGGAAACAATGGTTACATTTATATCTTATTTACGGGCTAGGACACCTGCTCTAAGAGACTCTGTTAACTCATCAATTACTATGGAACGTACGGCAATGTTAAGAATGATTGCAAGTGATGAAGCTTTATTTAAAAAAGAAATGGGTGAAAATAATGAAATAACCTTTAAAGAATTTAAAGACCATGTATTTCAAAACCTTGAAAGCATGGACATGAATATGAATAGCCATGAGGCTACGAACGTTATGACTTTTGCTGCCGAAGAAATAAAAAAGATGTTATCGGAAATGAAGTGGAATTTTTTCGTAGCCCCTAATAATTTTAACTATGTTACGTCAGATAATCCTGTCTTTCCATTTATGAATAATTGGAAAATGCCTTATCAACCTGGTTTTGCTTTTAAGGACGTTGAAGTATATTTTCCTGTAACTCCAAAGATCAGCATGCTGGGTACATATATGGATGTGAGTGTTTCTAAGGTTGTTACAGGTGATACAGTTAATGTCATTAACAGTCGGATAATAAATAACCGTTATGAGTATATGTATTCAAATATGAATGAAGAAGAATTCTCCGCCCAATGCGATTTAACAATAAATAAGTTATTTTGACTTATCATATTTTATACCAAAAAAGTTTTATCAAAGCCAATAGATAAGAAGTTACAGGATTTATTCGAAAATTTCTTTTTCTATATAAATAATAAAGAAGGAAAAGGTAAAATTGTCGTCGGCACACATTTGCCGGGTGTTCACTACACTATTTATTTTAATGGCCGGTCAGAATATTATGATATTCATAAAACATACCCAAATAATAAACATATTACCCTGTTCAAAATTAAAAAGGTAGATGCCGACTTTATAATCTCACGCCTAAAAATAGCGGTCCCAGTTTTGATTCTACAAGATTTTCTTAAAAAGAAAGTTCGTTTATCGGAAATGAAAAAAGAAAATTTTAACGTACTTCCAATGAATGATAAGATAAAAGAGGATAATGTTTATAAAGTTATCAATCTAAGAAAATTTAAATTAAAAAGCACGATATTCGATAAAAAATATTTTAAGAAAATTATATCTGCCAAGAAAATAGGTTATTCAAAATCTCAAATGTTTCTGATGCTTGATAAAAAGCAAAAAATTCTAGGTTTCGTATTAAGTGCTGCATCAATAAACCCAAAAGAGTATTTTATAGTTCAAAGAAAAAATATTAATGAATTTTTCAGCCATTGTTTAGCTGTAATTCTATATACAATTAAAACTATGGATATGGAGCATAAAATTAAAACTCGCAATACAATAATGAATTTTATTAATGAGATAAAAATTTAATGAAAATATAATATATTGAAAAAATTGTATATTGTATTATACTCCTCTTTAATCAGAAATTCCACAAGATTTTCAATATAGAATGTACTTAAACTATTATTCAAACACGAAAGGAATGAATTTAATAGAACTATGATCTGATATTCTTTTTTACAAACACCCCTCATTTAATAGCTAATAGGAAAAAATAAAAATATTTTGTCACCAGCTTGTCACCAGAAAATAGTAAAGGCACTCAGATTTTACCCTAAGTGCCTTATTTATTTCAGCGGAACCGACGAGACTCGAACTCGCGACCTCCTGAGTGACAGTCAGTTTTCTTATTCTATCCCAAATTTACTAGAAAACCATTTTTGGTCATTCGGTCTCATATTTTGCCAATAGTTAGAGAAATTAATTTTCCATACTGTAATATAGAATATACCTTTCCCAATATGTTTTTTTATTATAGAACGAATAACATTATATAAATCCTGGCTAGAACGTGATTCTGCTTTAATAATCCAGGTTGTATCTAAAATCCTTCTTGCATCATCGTTCTTTTTATACTTTTCTTTTATATCCGCGATGATTGCCTCATGTGCCCCAGCCGGATAGTCAGATAAATCAAATCCCACTAAAAATCCATTGGGTTGGTTTAATATAGACATTTTTTTCTCCTTATAGTATTTACTAACAAATTATTATGAATAATTGAAAAAATATTAAAAATCTTGTAATAAAAATATATAAAACCTTTTGTTTTGACTGTTACTGAGATGTGATAACAAAACTTCACTCCCGTTTAGTTGATAACTTAGGTTACATTCATTAATGAGATGCTCCAAGAAACATGAATGAATTTTACAAATCTCTTTCACTGATTTAAATAGGTTTTGTTTTTCCAGAACACGTCTATTTTTTTGAATAAAGCGAATTATTTTTATAATAATCGAAGCATAAATATCAGAGTCAATTTCGTTATCATTTGAATAAGTTTCGTGACAGTAATCGGAAATTATCTTATAGGGGAATTGCTCGTTTTCATAACCATTTAAGCTATATAGCTCAAAAACATTCGCTTTCGATTTATTATACCGAACGTAAATTTCTTTTTGGTCGCGTAAAAAATTTTTCACTGTATATTTTTTCATGGTCTTTAGAAATAAAAATACATCGGTGGTAAATACCACCGATGTATACTGTATTGAATTATTTTATAAGGATCATCTTTTTCGTACTCGTCAAAAGTCCGGCTTCGAGCTTATAAAAATACACGCCGCTCGCCAAATTGGAACCGTCGAATCTGACACTGTAGTTTCCTGTTTCTTTAAATTCATTATTTATTAATCCCGCGACTTCTTCTCCGAGCATATTATAAATCTTCAGTGACACAAACGAAGAAAACGGAATTGAGAATTTTATATCAGTTGATGGATTGAATGGATTAGGATAATTTTGCGATAATGAGAATGTAACCGGTTCGTTGTTTTCTTCATTATATGTAAAATTATCGCCACCTGGTCTTTGCCACAAATATACCGGCAATCCTACAAAGTCAGAATATACAGATACTGTATTATGCACATCGACCGCTTTAATTTTGTATCTCAGGCGGTAATCCAACGTCGGCAGACCTGGTATACCGCATTGAATATAAGCATCATAATCGGTAAATACGGCTGGTGAATCAGCATGTATCATTATATCTGCAATTTGACTGTATTGAGTCGGGACATTGCTTATGCTTTCTTCGGCTCTATATATTAAGTACCGCTTGACATCGCCTAACGGTTCTTGTATCTGAATCATATCAGGTTCCATATTATGATTCCATGTCAACACGGGAAACGTTTTATGGTCTATACAGTCTGACATAGAAAGGGTTAAACCCATAGGTCTGGATGGAGGTGTTAAATGTAGAATGGAATCTTCAGAAAAGCCACCTTCTCCGACCTTATAAATCTTGAGATTAGCAGTATTGCCGTTTTGTGATTCTAAGTATACAAATATTCCCGTTGAATCATCAGATCTGTTTTTTGTATTGGGACTCGAATACGGGCTAAATACTTCATTGTATCCTACTTTCCAGGCGTCCCACCTGTCACCCATACAGTCTCTTGAGCATCTGTCATCTTCGTCATTTGTAAATACTCTGTCTACGCCATTTTCACCTAAATACGTATGCCTGACTCCGGGAGCAAACCATTTAGCATGGTAATCTCCAATAGCACTGTGACCATCTCTGCTTGACATTCTGCCAACCATTGTTGCCGGTTTATCATCGTTATATCCGACACCTGTGGTTTTAAAGACTGGGATAATTTGCTCTGAACTCCAGTCTGGAGTAGTACTATGATCTACTGTCCAGTTAAATAATCCGTCTGCACATTCAAGATCTGCCCAATAGCCAAATCCATCGCCGCCTTCAACATGATAGATATACAACCCTTTACTATAATCTTGGAATTGCTTAAAAGGAGCTCCCATTGCTGTATCGCCAGCCATATTACAATCATAGACTCTTCCCGATCCGTCATTGAGCAATCTTTGCCGGTTGGTAATTTCAAAATATTCACCCGAAGTACCAGTCGAAATTTTAACTATATCGCCAGTGGTATGATAGTCACCTATCGAATATCCTGTAGTTGACGAATTGAAATTGATAACATTACCAAGCCCCACTGCTATCATATCCATTGGTGCAAGCCCAAGTTCATAGCCGCATAATTCCATGTCTGTGCCACCGGCAATTGTACTATAAGGTTTATGATATCCGTATGCGTAGTGAAATTGTTCGTGCCTAAATAAACCCAATACAGCTTCAATAGGCATGTCGGCTCCGTCAAAACCTGTTACACCAGAGCCGATGTAACTAACGGATTCGCTGCTTACATATTTTCCATTATTGGTTGTAAAATCAGCTAATGTAGAAGCAACACCTCCATATGGTATGTTGAATGGATCAATTCTTCTGTGCTGAATATATATCATGTCAATATAATCATCTTGAACCATTTCAAATTCTTGAGTATTAGAATTAAAACGCCACAAATCATATCTATCCCAGTCAAAGTTAGGGTCACTTTCTAAGCTTTCAAATGCGTCAACTGTTGCTGCAGAAATTCCCCCGTTATTGACATAGTAGTCGTAATTGTACGGAAGTACAATATGATAAACATCTCCTATTACATCAAATTGATCTAATGTAATCTTATTAAAGTAGTCTGATAATTTATAATCTTCATAAGCATCCAATCCTAATACTTTAATCGGGGCTAATAACGAATTCATATATACTGGTTCATTATTAGGTGACCAATAAGGTGAAGAACTTGATGAAGTGTCAGAATTGAACTCTATAAATATCATCAAGACTCTAAAGTATTTATCATAACTTGTAGTGGGAAGAGTTTTCATAGGTTTTGTCATACCATTTCCAATCGGAGGATTATCTGGTAAATTATCAGAAGAAAAGCCACATGTAAAATGATATTGTGTATAACTATTTATGGAAATTGTTATTAATAGTAACAATGTTAATAAAATATGCTTTAGCATAATTAAACTCCTTTTTTTTAAAAAATTATTTATTATTTTTAGTTAATATTAAAATTATGCAGAAAAAGGGGTCAGTTGGACTCCGATGTAAAGAGTTTAACTTAAAAACCATAAATGCTTGGCGGCTATATGGAGACCCTAATTCTGCTTTTTTTTACCCGGCGGAGTAAACATATTTTTCCTTTCTCATTTAATTAATATAAATTTTTTGGTGTTTATTAAATTACCATCAGCTATTAAGCTATAAAAGTATGTACCTGAAGCAATGTCATTAGCATCTAATTGGACTTTATATACACCAGGATTTATTTTTTGATTAAAAAGTTGCCCGATTTCTCTGCCTAAAATATCAAATATAATAATTGAAACATTTGAAGATTTCGAGATTTCAAATTCAATAATTGATGATGAGTTAAACGGGTTTGGATAATTTTGTCGTAAATAAAAATTGTTTGGTAATCCATTAGTGATATTTTCTATTACAACATATGTGCCGCCATTTGTAGTACGAATAATTCCACCACCTCCACCCACACCCCATCCGGTTGAATCATTGACAAAACTGAAATTGCCTATATACATTGCAATTGGAACATTCTGTTGTATCCAATTAAAACCGCCATTTGAAGTTTTGAACAACCTTGAACTTGTTCCACCAATATACCCGATCATTGAACTGTAAAAATAAATGGAATAAGAATATTGCAAGCTTCCACCTGTAAGGACTGCGACATTATTCCAATTAAGACCTCCATTTGTAGTCTTATAAACTTGGTTTTGTTGTTCGCTGACAACCCACCCTGTATTTACATTTATAAAATTAAGAGAAGGAAAATTGCTTGAAGTCATAAAAGGCATTTCCACCCAATTTACCCCTCCATTTGTTGATCTATGTAAATAACCACCTTCGCCACATACCCATCCGATTTGAGAACTTACGAATTGAACATCCCTTAACGGTCCACCACTACTTACAAATGCAGTATCCCAACTTATTCCGCCATTTGTTGTTCTTAATACTCTACCAAGTGAACTGCAAACCCAACCGGAAAAGGAATTAATAAAACTAATTCCGTGATTGCTGTTTCCATCGTTTGACGGGATATTGCTGATGATTATCCAGTTATTTCCACCGTTAGTCGTTTTAAGTATGGTTTCAAACCAACCGGCTATATATCCTGTATTGGCATCTAGCATATCCAATCCATAGAGGTTTTTAGGATAACCAAGATTAATTGTCTGCTGAAACCAATTAACACCGCCATTGGTGGTCTTTAATATTTTGCTGCCGTTACCCGTAGCCCATCCGGTGTTTGGGTTTACAAACTCAACATTATATAAAGGTGTGGTTACACCGCTTGGCTGTTGAAGCCATTGGGTAAAACATGTTGGTGTTAATGAAAAGGCAAATAATGAATAAACTAATATTAATATTCTCATTTTGTTTTTTTGATTAAAGCAAATTTAACATGATTGTAAAAATTACAAAGAAAACTTTTTATTAAATGACGTTTATTTCAAAGGAATACTACTAAAAATTTGTTGAAATTTGCAAATAATTCAGAGATTTGCATAAAATTTTGTCGTAAAGAGGTAGTATCATGATTTTTGCGCAAAAATAATATCATTTTAAGGATATTCTTGCTCTATAATTAGATTTGGTGGTTAATGTTTCAATATTTTGGACTTCTTCTATAAGCCATTCTTTAAAAACTATCCTATCATCTTTTTTCATTTCAAAAGCAATATCTTCTAATTTTATTCTTTCAATTCCACATCTGTATTGGATAAGCAATTCCATTATTTCAATATACCTTTTATATTTATGCTTTTCTGTCTTGCTTTTAATTTCATTGTTCCTTAAAAATGCTTTGTATGTATGAATCAGGCATAATGCTTCTTCATAGTATCCATTTAAGTAATAAATTTTCAGTTTTAAATTGTACGTGTCGTATTTATAAATAAAATAATCCAGATTAATTTTATTTATGTGATCCAACGCTTTAATCGAATTTCCGAACGCACATTCCAGTTGTGCCATTGAGTAGTTATACATCTTATCTCTATCAGATAATTTTATGCATTTGATGTTGTTTTTAATTAACTCTCTTAGCCATGTGTAATCCTTATTTTTAATTCCAAATACGACTATTGCCCTAAAAAGGTTAGTATCTATGTAATCAGAATAACTGTTCTTATAATATTTGTGTTGTAAAAAATCTTCATAGATATTATATAAAAGCGCCTTGTACTCTGCTTCTGGATTTTTGGTTTCGAGCATAACCATGCAATAAGTGATCATATGAGAAAAATGAGAAAATATTTCATTATTGCTTAAGACATCTATATTTCTTTCTATAAGCTTTTTATATTCTTTAAAATGGGTTTTCTTTCCAAAATGTTTAAATGTCTTAAAAAGTAAAATATACAATTTATATAATATATAGCTTTTACTTGTTTTATCAATACATTGCGAGGATATAAACGCTTCTGCTGAACATATAAATGTTTCGTTTAAGTACCCATTGTATCCTAAGTTAAATTTCTTGTTGTAAACAAATATTTTTAATTCACGCTCAATAATCTCGATTACACTATGAATTATGATCTCTATGATTGATATATTAATTCTAGAAACCCTGTCTAAAATTACTTCTTTATTCTTTATGGACTGATTTGAAATATTGAAATTTAATACTTCAAAATCATACCTAATCTTGTCCGAAATAAGCTCGTTGTCTAATTTCATTTTTTCGAAAATATTCTGTAGTAAATCTTTTTTCCTTAAAAATAATTTATTTTGCTTTTTTATACTTAAAACATGCAACAAGTCTAATCCGGCTTTAAAGTCATTTTTAACAAGAGCTTCGAAGGTCAAGAATTCTTCGCATTTTTCTAATAATTCGGATAGCAAATTTCGAATCGTAGAATCATGATATTCTTTTCCAGGATACAGATTCTCAAATAAATATTGTTTAGTTAGACATTCATTTTTAAAGGTAGGAAAAAAATCTGTTAGTAGAGTTAAAAGCGGATACAATTTCTTATTTGTTATATGGCATTTACTTGACAGAAAATCCGCAAACATTTTTAATTCATCAGGGTTGAAAACCATTAATAAAGACAAGAGATTATGCTTTAGCATATTAATATTGGGTCAATTTATAACGATAATTACAATAAAAATAAACAATTATAACAGAAAAACAAATATCATAATTTCCCAAAATTCATAATCTTCCGACATGGCAATTTAAGTTTTCTTTGTTAATTAGGCACCTTCAATTATTCTTGCACCGTATTTCAAAACTAAAATCGAACGCCATGAACTTCAAAAACTTAATTATTTTTTTATCACTTTTCCTATCTATCTCAACTTATCCAGTATTTTCATCTAATTTGGAATGCTCTCAAAAGCTTACCAAATCGCACAGCACTGTGACAGATCCAACAGATCCAATAATTACATATGTCAGAGTATTTCATGATGGCATTTGGTGGATACAAGTCTACGAAAACGACAGTTTTGTTTATGAGTACATAGATCCGGAACAATAGAATACCTAGCTATTTTACATCATATTTCCAAAACGTTGTAAATATTACTTGTTTTCTGAATGTCAATTATACAAACCAAACGAGTAATAACTCAAAATAACCGATATATATCGGTTATTTTAGTAATAATACTTAATAAACTGGATTTAAAATGCTACTCTATATTTATTGTTTATTGAAAATTTTGCGAAATATCCCCATGAACAACTTTAATTTCGATAATTCTATCTAAGAGCCATTTCTTATATTCGACATTAATTTCATCATTCAATTTTTCTTTAATATTATTAAGTTTAAAGCCATTTTGTTTTTCTCTTAATTGGAACAATTTCTTTACAAAATAAGCAAAATTCTTATAACGTATTTTTACTTTGCTAGGTATAGTTTTATCAGCAGATAAGTTATGCATATAAGAATCGATCATTGCGGTTTAATTCTATTTTTTCGCATTTTCCAATTCTATAATTTTGTCATGTAACCAATTTTTGTATTCAACGTTCACTTCATTATTTAATCTTTCTTTAATAATATTAATCTTTATAAAAGCATTCTGCTCTCTTATCTGAAACAATTTATTAACAAAATAAGTGAAATTTTTGTACCGCACTTTCACCTTAAACGGAATCGTTGTATCAGACTTTAAATTATGCATATAAGAATCAATCATTGACATGCCCTCATTAAAATTATTGTTCTCGTAATATATGATAAGAAAGAGATTTTTTATACGTGCCATATAATAAAAATCTTTACTTTGGACTAATGCTAATGACTCTAAAGCTTTCCCATAATGGAATTTCTTTTCTTTTTCTTTCTTAACATTTTTACCTTTCATATATTCAATAACCGCTAAATTGTAATTATATGCATTTTGTTTTTCTTCTAATGGTAAAAACATTTTATATTTTTCATTAAAATACACTGCCCATCCAAAATCATGCTTTCTTATTGCAGTTGCAACAGAATTGATATAAGATTGGACATCAAGAGTATTTCCTCGAAGTAATAAATTATTACTTTCTATTTCTTTTATAAGAGCTAAAGCTCGTTCACCAAATTCAATTTCTCCATTTTGTTCTCTTTTTTTGCAATAGTTATATAAATCAATATATAGATCTCTTTGTAATGCTTTGCTTAATCGCGTTCTATTAGTATCAAGTATTTTTTTCAAAGACTCAAAATCACAAGATTCTTCGCATATATATAATTTTAAAAACTCATGTAAAACATCAACTATAGGAGATTGTCCACACATGTCTTTATTTTCTTGTATAAAGCTAATAGTCCGCTTCGCTATTTCTAAAGAATGCTCGAAATTCAAAGACGATTCTACATTATACATCTTTAAATATGTTTTTAGGATACTAATGGCAAATACCGAATAGATGTCTTTCTCTTCTGAACTTAAACTGCCGTATGTTTTACCGCACTTGCCTAACAACTGCCGTAACTCATAATATTCTCTTACAATCGATTCTAATTCAAGCTTTTTTATAAAATAATCATCATCTTTGATTTTTTGAGATTTCAGCATGTGTGATATCTTTTGTACACAATTTGAAAATATTTTATCGAGTCCCCGGTGACTTAATTCCCGGACAGCACATAACTTAAGTAGATAGTTCTGTTTTGTAAATTGTATCAACGACAAATACTGAATTAGGTGATGATTTAGGATTGAGATTCTATCTCTCATTTTTTTATCGCAGTAAGATTCATCCTTATAAAGAGATTTGAATAATATTCTCTTGTCCAATTTTGAACTGACAAAATCAGGAGAATGTTTTCTTAACATTGAGAATAACTGAATGAGTTTTTTACTTTTGTTATAAAACGGTGATTGTAAATAAACACTGAAGTTATGTAATTCTTCAGTAGTAAATGATTTTAAAAGATCAATCGTCTTTGAATTATGCATTTGTATTTAAGACATTAGTATAGCAAAAATACTAATATTTTACATTATTTTCTCATAAAATATTCATATCCATTCTTTTTATTATAAGACAATGCAAAATATTTTTCTTTTATAACATAAAATATCTGAAAGTAAATTTGTCTTATCAAACTATTTCTTTTTGCTATCGCCAATAGCATTAAGCAAACTCATTAATAATTACTAAACTTATGGATGAACAAAAAACTTTTACCTGTAGTAACTTTTCTGGTCAAACTGCTTCATGTCTGTTTACTGCTACAGATGAAGAACCAAGAGTTATAGAAATAGCAGTTGATCATGTCATGGCAGAGCACGGATTTATGGACACACCAGAATTGCGTCAACAAATAACAGACAGCTTGACAGGTGGCTAATTGATTTGCACTCATTAAGCAGTTCAAACCAAACGTAAGTCAAAAACGTGAAAGAATCGTTTACTATTTTCAAAAAACTAAACCTAAAATTTTCTATCGCCTAGACAATAGATAAAAAGAATATTATACTAAAAGAAAAAATAAAGTCGAATAGTATTACAAAAAATTATCAGCAATTATAAAAATATGACAAATTGCAATGACCCAAATGGTTCTATTTGGCGAAAATGGGACTTACATTTTCATACTCCTTCTTCATATGACTACCAAAAAAAATCAATAAAACCTCAAGAAATAATTGATACACTATGTAAAGAACAAGTTTCTGCTGTAGCAATAACAGATCACCATACTATTAATGCTGAAATGATTAGAGAACTTCAATGTATTGCTAATGGGCGTATTTCAATTTTCCCAAGTATTGAATTTTGCTCTGAATTAGGTGGCAGCGAGTTAATGCATTATATTGGTATTTTTTCAGAAACATCTGATATTGATGATATCTTTAAAAAGATTGAAGTAAAATGTAAAATTACTCAAAAAGATATTAAAGATAGAAAGGGACTTGAAAATCTCTTTTGCGATTTTGAACAAACCTCAAAGTTAATACACGAATTGGGTGGTTTAGTATCTGTTCATGCGGGTAAAAAAGGAAACTCAATAGAAAGTATCAAAAATAAGATCAAAGATTATTTAGAACAAGAAAAATGTATAGATATTCTTGAGGTTGGAAAGGTAAGTGACAGCAATGATTATGTTAATATTGTATTTCCAAATATCAAAAGAAAAATACCTATAATTATATGTTCTGATAATCATAACATAAAAGAGTATTCTGTCAAAGAGAATTTGTGGATAAAAGCAGATACAACATTTGAAGGATTGAAACAAATTTTATATGAGCCAGATGAGAGAATATTTATCGGCGAGAAACCCCCAATTTTAGATAAAATAAAATCATCTCCTACAAAGTTCATTGGTTCACTAAAAATTACAAAAACAAATAATTCAAATCCTGAGGATAAATGGTTTGAAAATACTGAAATCAAACTCAATCCTGAATTAGTGGCAATAATAGGAAATAAAGGACATGGTAAAAGTGCAGTCGTTGATACTATTGGCTTAATAGGTTGTTCACAAAATTTTGAATTATTTTCATTCTTAAATGATAAGAAGTTCAATAAACTGCCGAAATTACTGGGTAAAAATTTTACGGCTAAATTAGAATGGTTAGATCAGAATTCCGTTTCAAAGCAAATGTCATATAAACCAAAAAGTTCAGATTTAGAATTAGTCAAGTATATACCTCAGCGCTATCTTGAAAATCTATGTAATGAATTATCAGAACAAGAAGATGTATTTCAACAAGAATTAAAGGAAGTAATTTTCTCTCATGTTCCTGAAAAAGACAAAGCTGGATGTAAAAATTTACAAGAACTAGAGAATTTAATATCTAATGAGATAAAATCTGAAATACAAAAACTCAGAAACAAGTTAAAAAAAATAAATGAAAAAGTAGCATCATTAGAGATTAAAAATACAGTAGATTACAAAAAAATTATTGAGAGCAAAAAAGATAAGAAAGATGCCGAACTGAGAGCTTTGAAACCAATTGAAACAATAATGGAACCAGATAAATCAAAAAAGACCGGGGAGATGATAAATCTTTCTGAGGAATTAAATAAAAAGAGGGAAAGCTTAAAGAAAATTGAAAAAAGATTTAAGGAAATTACGGAAAAGTACACTAAATTAAATTCAGACTATATAGAGTTAAAAAATTTAAAAAGAGCATTTGATAGTCTCAAAAAGCAATATGATGAGGTTAGGAATGCAAGCAAAAACAAATTAAATGCATTAGGAATTAATATTGATGATGTTATTAGCTTAAAATATGATTCAAAAATAATTACAGACAAGCTTAAAAACTTGCAAGCAGAGCTGACGAGTATAAATGATGATCTGAATTTGGAAAAAGAAGGGAGTTGTGCTTATAACAAAGAAAAAATACAAAAAGAGATAAAAAAATTAACCGAGAAACTTGATGAGCCTACTAAAAAATATCAAGCTTATTTAGAAAAAAATAAACTTTGGAATGAAAAAAAGAAAAGTATTGTGGGGTCGAAAAATAAAGAGGGGACATTAGAATTCTATATAAATGAATTAATATATTTAGAAAACGATATTAAAAAAGAAATTGATTTATCCAGAAACGAACGATTAGAAATCGTAAAAGAAATTATATTGAAAAAAACTGATATAGTAAATGATTATTCTATTTTATATAAACCAGTAGATGAATTTATTAAAAAACATAAAAAGGAAAATGATGATTATCAGGTAAACTTAGCTGTATCTTTGGATTTTAAAAATTTTGATGATAAATTTTTTAATTTTATTAATCAATCCGTAAGTGGAAGTTTCAGAAAATATGAACAAGGAGCAGAAAAGATTAAAGCTTTAAAGAGTACGGTTGATATGGTAAATTCAAATTCTGTTATTAACTTTTTAAATAATATTATATACAATCTTGAAAATGATACAAGTAACCCAACTAGTAAACCAAATGAAATTACAAAGCAAATTAAGCCTAATGATCTGCAAGAATTTTATGATTTTATCTTTGGATTAGAATACCTGCAAACGAATTATAAATTAATGCTAGGTAACAAGCTTTTGTCCGAGCTTTCGCCCGGCGAAAAAGGGGCAGTTTTACTAATATTTTATTTGTTAATAGATAAGAACGATGACCCCTTATTAATTGATCAACCAGAGGATAACCTAGATAATGAAAGTGTATTTAAAATACTAGTTGAGTATATAAAAGTAGCCAAGAAGAGAAGACAAATCATAATAGTAACTCATAATCCAAATCTTGCTGTTGTATGTGACGCTGAGCAAATTATTTCTGTCAATATTGATAAAAAGAATGGTAATAAATTTAGCTTTAAATCAGGCTCTATAGAAAATCCTAAAATAAATAGTGAGATTATAAGAATTCTAGAAGGTACATTGCCAGCCTTTAATATAAGGGATCAAAAGTACTCTATTAGTAAAAGGCTACAAATATAATGGAACAGAAAAAATCTAAAATTAATATTAGGTCGTTCTAGTCTGATTTTTATCAGCAAAGCTCATTTAATTGGCTATGTTGATTGCTCCACCCAAATTCTGTTATTTAATTTGTAACAAAATAAAAAACATTTTTCAATTAGCCAATAGCGATTAATATTAAAAAATGGCTTTTAAAAATTATTACAGGTATTACAACGAATATAGATTCAAATCAATTGCGATTATAAATAATACAACTGGAGCTAGATTTGTATCTTATTTTATTTGAGGGTAAAGCAATTAAGGCGTGAAAAATGAATAAAAAATACAGAAAATATCCATGCCCCAAATTCTTAGTTATTATTATACAGATGGCAGCTATTATGATATGCCTATAGGGGAAATCGAGCTGGCTGATAACCCAGATGATGTACTAATAATTCTGGGTATAATTGGATTATTAGTGCTTAGTGCATTGATTGGTTATACTCTTTCAAGTCAATAAATAAAAGGATAAGATTATGGATAAAAACGCTGAATTAAGCAAAATCCAATCACTATTGAAAATCCCGATTTCTGAAATAATTTTTATTAATGATTACAAGAGTGTACAATTATTTTCTGATGGAATTAATATTAGAGCTATACCGTACATCAAAGTTAGTGGTATCATCACGTACGAAAATAACAAAGGAGCAGTTAACTGGCTAAAATGGGTTGATGTATACAATCATAATAAAAAATTTATAGACCCTTCATTAACTGTAGAAAGAATATAAGAAATATCATCAATAAACACCAGGCTATGTGGTCTATCAAACTTACAAATAGCAAATTTAATTAAACACGGAGAGACACTAACAGAAATTCAAATTAATTTATATTGTCTCAGTTTAATTAACAGAGAAAACATTTATAAAAAGGCTTTTTGATGTGCTTGTTCAACAGTGGTTGTAAAGCAAACTGTTATTTATCAAGTTGGTTTACGGTTTATATTCCTGTTTCTATTGGTTTTAAGAAAACCAAAATAGTACTTTAAAAAGTACAATGACGAAGTACATATATTTTAATAAATTATTCGAAAGGGAAAACAAACATGGCGAAAACAAAGGTTCACGTCATACCATCTGGAGACAAATGGGCTGTAAAAAAAGAAGGTAACATCAAAGCTTCTGCGGTAACCGATACTCAAGCAGATGCAATCAAAATAGCTATTCCGATTGCTAAACAAGAAAAATCCAGTGTAGTAATTCATAGACCCGATGGCTCCATAAGAGATACTGACAGTTATGGTGATGAATCCAAAGTAAAAGATACAAAACATTAATTAATTATTATAGCAAAGGCTGCCAATTTACATGACAGCCTTTGCATCTAAATGAGGAGATATAATTCCTGAATCGAAACATAATTGGAAAAAAAATTCAAGAATAGAGATTAAAAAAAATAATAATTTCTATAAATGCATAAAGAAATCAATGTTTTCTTATAACTGCATATTCATTTTTGTTGAAAATAAATTAAATTAGATCAATAATTGCTAAATCAAAGTCCTTTTATAGAGAAGCATAATATGAAAAAATTATATAATGAAAAACCCGAAGATATTGTTGAGAAATTATATCTATCCAGAATCCTGTGGTTATTTGACAAAGGACTCAATTACGTTAATTCCATTAACAAAAATTATAAAAAAGGATTTTCAAAATTAGATAGAATTTATTTAACGACAGTACAAGATGATTTGACTTTTAAAGCAATAGAAATACAAATGTCAGCATCAAATGAGGATATAAGAAATCATTTACAAAATAATTTCAATAAACTACAAAATGAAATATTGAAAAATAGTTCAGAAACTTACTTTCCGGAATGGGTTTTTAAATCTGAGCTAACACTTATAAAAAGTAATTTAGAGAAAATCAAACAGGATTATTTCTCTAATTTGAAAAATAAATTAAATGAGCAAGTAAATTATTTTAATGATTTATTTGCAAACTCAGAATTTAAAGATATTATTTCGTTATTTAGAATCATAAAGTTTCTTATTGAATTGCAAGAATTCGGACATGCTAGACAATATTTAATTAAATCATTTAGAATATCTCAAAATTCAATATTATTCAATTTAGCCTTAGGATTTCTACTCAGGTCAGAGCATAGGTTTGAGGAGGCTTTACATTATTATAAACTATCCGAAAAAATGATAAATGATAAATTCAGTTGGTCAAGTTCACCTTTTGTTGATCAGGAAATATCATTTTGTTATTATGCTTTAGGAAATCTTGAAGAAGTCATAAATATTACAGACCGGGCACAACTTAAATGGAAAAAGTTGCCTCATTTTAATAACAACCATCAATTTGCACGAACTAGGAAATTGTTAAGGGATTATGGAAATAAGTTTTGGGATAATCCTGAAAGAGCAACTGATATATTTAATAATTTCTTATCTTCAATATTTAATGTTGGCAGTTTTGGAGTAGCTCATTTTAATTATGCATTATTAATTTATTGGGCTAAAGAACAAAATAAAACATCTATAGTAAGAAAAGCTTTAGAGGAATCTGGTACAAGAAAAGACTTATTATTGATGAGTAATATGGCAGAAGGGGCTTTTTCTCGAGCACGCAAATCATTCAAAGAGGAAGAAGATTATTTTCATATGGCTATCTCATCTTATTTTATTGAAAGATCAAAAATAACTAAATTAGAAGATATTCGTTCAAAATTACTCGATAGTTTTATTTGGGATGCCGATAATTTCATATCTCAAAAATATGCAATTGACAAATGGAATTATTCACTCGTAAAAAAAGATTCAGCAATAAAATCAGCATTTATTTTTAATCATTTAGCAACATTAAAAAGATGGAAAAAGGATTTTATGCCAAGTACTGGAGGAATTGTATTTGATGGAGGAGGTTATTTCATTAAGTGGAATAATAAAGGATTAATAATAAATCCTGGATCTGGATTTATAAATAATTTTCAAAGGCATGGATATGCAATTTCCGAAATAGATATTATTATCGTGACTAATCAGCATTATAGTGCATATGAGGAATTAATGGATTTGATTGAGTTGATTGATTACTGCTATGTTCATTCTGACGCTAAAAAGATAATTGAAATTTATTTAGAAAGAACTGTTTTTATGAAATTCCCTAATATACATAAACGATCTATACCCTCATTATTTGAACCCCAAATTTTAAAAACAAATCATCTATTAAATATTGGGGATGATATTCAGATAGAAACACGTTTAATGATTTGTGAAAATTGTCAATATGATCATCAGAAATTAATGTTTTTAGATTACACTGATTTTTCTTCGAATTTAACTGTTTTTATATTAAAAAGAGATAATTATATAATTAAAGTCGGCGTTTTGAATGAATACTGTCCGAATAGTATGAAAAAAGAAAAATTTTTAGACTTAGATATTCTAATTGTAAGTTTAGGAGATTTAATACCATATAGTTTATTTAAGAACAATATATCGTCAACTTTCAAAACAGATATTCATCAAGTTGTAAACGACGATAAAATATACTTAAAATGTTTAGGTTTAGAGAATATATCTGAGTTAGATAGTAATAACAATCAAAGCAATTCGCTGCTTTGTTTAAGGAAATACAGACAAAAAAATGGAATTGATTTTGAGGGGTTAATTAATTTATCGGAAATAGTAGAAAATGAAAATATTCTTGTTATTGTTGGTGACATTCCTATAGAATTAGGAGATAAAAGGCATTCCATTTCTGAAATTTTTAATCAAAGTACTAACTTTAAACCTTCATTTATTTGTGAAGATGTGGATTTAGTAGTTGATCTATTAAGCAGAAAAATTATATGTGAATACTGTGGAAAGAAATTGAAATACAACGAATTGGATGAACAATGTTTAGAGGGGATTTTGAAAGGACCACTTAAACACATTTGCAGAAATCATAGGAAAGAAAAAGATTTTCATGTTTTTTTAACCCGTCAATTCTAATTTTAATTTCGTTATGAGCAAAAGAAAATGTTTTGTTATTTGTCCTATTGGTTTTGTTAATACAGAAACAAGAAAAAGAGCAGATGAAGTGTTTGAATTTATCATTAAACCAAGTATTGAAAAATTTGGTTATTTGATAAACAGATCAGATCTTTTATCTGAACCTGGTTTAATTAATAAACAAATTATTGAGAACGTTCTGGATTCTGAATTGGTAATTGCTGATATTACAGATCATAATCCAAACGTTTTTTATGAATTAGCAATCAGACACTTTATTAGAAAGCCTTATATACAGATTATTGAAGAAGGACAAAACATTCCGTTTGATATCTTTAATGTTAGGACTATTCCAATAAATACAAAAGACTTGACTAGTGTAGAGGAAGCTAAGAAAGAAATATTACTACAAGTTGAAAATATTAAAGATAAGACGGTGATTGATTCACCTATTAGTTCTACAATTATATACAAGGATTATGAAAAAAGTAATAATATTGAAAAAAAGAAATTTATTGAACTTCTTGAAACATTTACACATTTAGCAAAAGATGTATATAATATAAAGAATTTATTAAAAGAACCAGAGAATGTGTTGCCTATAGCTTATTTAGAAGAATCTATTTCTCGTGTTCAAAAAAAATATTATTCTCCTGAAATATTAATTGAAATTGGACAATTAGTAGAGAAACTTGAAAGTTGCCTTAAAGCTAGAAAAATCGATAAAGATCAAATAGAGCTAATAAATATTGAAATTATGTCCTTAATTAACAAAATAAAAAGAAACTCTATGGACTATGAATATTGATACACTTTAAGTATTTTAGAAAAATTTATAAAAAAGAATTAGAGGAATTCGAGAATACAAATGATTTTCTACATCCTTCCAATAAAATAGTGAGGTTACTATCTATTCTAATTTGATAATATTAAATATTAATTAAAAGGTCGAGTACAATTGTTAAGTACTAGACCTTTTTTTACATTTTCTCTTTTTATTTAAAAGAGAAAAGATAGCGGAATTATATACATAATATCCTCCTTTTGCTATCGATTTTTAAAATAAGTTAATTCAAAGTACGGAAATATGATATAAAATTATTTTAATTGTATATAAGATTTTTGTCAATACTTGACTTTACCTATAAAATCATAACTAAGTCATAGCCACAAATAAAGTAATGCACCAAAGAGGATTCCTAGGTACATTACATTAAAACAGTTAATTTCTATTAATATATAATACTTAATAAAGTATGATGTATCATGCTTAAAGGATTTCTTATCGAAGCTATTAAGAAAACTTAGTTTCTTCGCTACGTTTTGGCTACGATTTATATAGAAATTAGGAAATTAAATAGATTATAGAGAATAAAGAAACTGTAATTTTATATAGTTTTTAGCAATTACACTTTTTGTTATTGATTCGTAATCAGCAGGTCGCAGGTTCAAGTCCCGTCGCCAGCTCAAATAAAAATAAGAACAAGCGAAAAATTCTTATCAATCTTCACAGCCTTCTTCAATCCTCTGTTTTAACCGGTTTACAAATCTGGCAGCAGGTGCTCCGTCAACAAGGTCGTGATTAATTGAGATTGTTATACTCAGGTACTCTCTGATACATATATCCGACCCAACGACGCCGGGTTTCTTCATTAAATTTCCGATAGCAAATGCAAGTGGCCTGGTTTTTCCTCCGGCAAAGAATGGTATTACGAATCCAGAAACTTTACTAAAGCCGCTTACCGATGATACATAAGTAGTACCAAATCTCTTCTTTAAGAAAAATGGTTTTCCCGAAAGATACTTAGTAATTAATTTAAACAACCATTTTGGCATAATCGAAGCAATTTTAATCCATCCAAGTGCCCACTTGTCATCTTCGCCGGCGGTTCCGGATTCTTTCCAGCTTTTTTTTGCATTCTCAATTTCCCGTGTTATTTCCTCTGCATTCTTATTTGCTGCATCTCTCACAAGATATTTCCGGGGTGTAGAAATTCCATTAAGCTCCAATTCAATTGGAATATCAATGTCGACTTCATCAAAATAGTATACCTTTTTTCCGCGACGTATGATATTTAACTCTTTATTCTCATCGATGGTTTTTGCAATTGCACTCAACAAAAAACCAAAAAAGGAAACGTTCTGTCCTTTTGTCCTCAGAGACCTCAATCTCTGCCGCGTATTTGTTACGTCCAGCTCTAACAGGGCATACATATTATGCCCTTCCCCTAATGCTTCATATCCGTAAATAGAAAGTAGTCTGAATGGACTTAATTTTTTTATTTCATATTTCATTTTTTATCAATACTTCTTTTGCCTGATTTACAGAATTAACAAAGTTAATTCTGCCAGTTTTATTACTCTCGTAAATAAAATCTCTTAGACTTTTACTTGAGTATTTAGAAAAATCACCAACAATGGCAAGTTTAAAATTGTACGTCGAAAATTTTTGAAGTATTTCTCCCGCTATTCCTGTTTTTAAATCAAAAAAATCCCGGAGAATATTAATTTCATGAATGATTATATTTCTTGCTCCCTGAGAGCTGCAATTTGCCATTATATCTAAGGCATCCTGTGAATTATTAATTTCTAAATTTTCAGATATTAATTCAGCAATATAAATTCCATTTAAGTTAATTAAATCTATTCTCATGGTTTTAAAATATTCCGGAGCAATTTTTTAAATGATACATATCTGTGTAATGTATCATGTATTTTATTTCCTGATTTGCAATTTCCTGACAACATTTTTTTTAAAAGATATTTAATTTAATTAAAATAAGATATTAAAAAATAGTTACTTAACTTTAAAAATATTACATTCAAAAAAAACCAAGCAATCAAACACAAATTCAGAACATATTTAAACCCCGAACTCGTTTAGTTCCAAATATTATTTCTGATAATCCGTTTCATTCTTTTTAGTAATACCCATAATTCAATTTTAGATATAAACCTTCCATTAACAACTACTTATTAAATAGCATTAAATCAATAATTTAACGTTTTCAAGTGATTAACAAACTTATGGTTTTAGCTATTTTAGTAACAAGCAATTTACCATAACGGGTAATAAATTTGGTGAGATGAATAAAATATTAAAAATTTTGATAATTGTACTGTTTTCTGTTTCATATCTGAAAGCACAATCAACAGAGGAGTGGGTCAATCGTTACGATGGTGCGGGAACAGACCATTCTTATTCTCTCGCTACTGATAATTCCGGAAATATTTATACTTGCGGAAGCGTGAATAATGGAAATAATTCAGATTATTTTGTAATAAAATATAGTGTCACGGGTAAATTCATCCGGAGTGTATATTACAATGGTACTGCTAACGGTGATGATTGTGCTTATGCCATTGCTGCTGATAAATATAATAATATATATGTAACAGGTATGAGCGAAGGGATAACAGGCGGTTTGGATTTTGTAACAATAAAATATAATGCGAACGGAATTCAGCAGTGGGAAGCAAGATACAATGGTACAGGTAACAGCACAGATGCCGCATACTTTATAAAGATAGATGAGAATTGTAATATTTATGTAGCAGGTCAGAGCTACGGTACAGGTTCAAACTTTGATTGCCTGATAATTAAATATAACTTAAGTGGTGTTGAACAATGGGTCAACAGATATAATGGAACAGGCAATACTTCTGATGTAATTAATGACCTGATTATTGACGATAACGGTAATCTCTATACCGCCGGAGCAACAACAAATTCATCTTACAATTTCGATTTCCTGGTTTTGAAATTAAACAATAACGGTATAATACAGTGGACAAATATTTACGATGATTCGTCTTCTAACAGTGATGCCGCTAATTCACTTGCCCTTGACCAATGGGGAAATATTTATGCAGCCGGTTCAAGTACCAATACAAGCTTCAATGCTGATTACCTTACAGTAAAATATAATCCATCCGGAAATGTTATCTGGCAAAACCGTTTTAATGGAACAGGCAGCGGAAACGATTTTGCATATTCAATTGCAGTCAGCCGGAATGGAGATGCATATATAACGGGAACGAGCTATTGTTCGGAAAATAATTTTAATTACCTGACAATAAAGTATAACACTGACGGCTTATTAAGCTGGATAAAAAATTATGATGGCAATAATAATTTACTTGATGAAGCTAATCATATAGTATTAGATAATGACGAAAATGTTTATATCACGGGTTTCAGCACAAATTTTAGTTCAGGCTCTGATTTTACAACCATCAAATACAATTCATCAGGTATGCAGCAATGGATTAAGACATACGATGGAACAGGCAACAGCTCTGACCAGGCCACTTCTTTAACATTGGATAATTCAGGAAATGTTTATGTAACAGGAAGCAGTACAGGTATTGGCACAGGGCTTGATTTTGCAACTGTAAAATATTCTCAAACTATGGTAGGTAATGCTAACAGCAATACCAGAATAACCAATAACTTCAACCTGCAACAAAACTATCCAAACCCGTTTAATCCCGGTACATTAATAAAATTCGATATCCCGGCACCCGGTTTAAATAATTCTGAAAATATTATAAATACCCGTTTAATCATCTATGATATACTTGGAAATCAATTGGAAAAATTGGTTGACAAACCGCTAACTGCAGGCAGCCACGAAATATTCTGGAATGCATCGCAGTATGCATCAGGTATATATTTTTACCGGTTAAGCGTAACGGGAAAATCTACTATCCTTTTTGAAGACACAAAAAAGATGATTCTTTCCAAATAATTCTGTTTTAGCTTACCAATACATTAGAAATAAAATGCTCTACTGTATTGTTTTTTCAGCTTTTTCTTTTAATCCTCTTTAGCATAAATGCAGAAATTCCCACACAGCTATATAAAATATTAATATTTATATCTTTACAGTTGAATTTATATTAGATATTGGACTAATATTTACTTCTTTTATTCAAATTTCCAACCTCTTTTTAATTATTTTATTGAACTATTATCATAAATCAGGAATCTTTATAAGTTTAGAGAAGTTACCTATAAATATATTTTCTTCGAAGACAAAAATCCGCATTTCTTACAAGCAATATAAGTTAGTCGCTAGTAAAATAAATATAAAATAAATATAACTGCTATGAAAAAATTTACAATTTCTATAACAGTGATACAATTACTGATTATTTTCATTTTTTTGATATTGATTTTCTATATCATCCCAATAAACTCACATAGTTTATTTAATTACACAAAAGAAAAAAATATCCTATCTCCAAAATCAAATGAAAGTAATACAGTAATAAAGACCTGGATTGGAGCGGGCAGCGGCGGAGCAGGTACTGATTTTAATGATGGTGCAAACTGGAGCCCGGCAGGAACACCGGGACTTTTAGATGATTGCGTTATGAGTCCCACAAGCGCTGCAACGGTCAGTTTAAATGCAAACATTTCTATAAACTCACTTTCAATTACATATAACACTACTAACACAGGAACTCAAGTTTGGACACTTGATATGCGGGATTTTGCATTAACTATAAATGGAGATTTGACTGCTGCAAATAATACGCCCGGTACAACCGGCACAAGAAACCTTCAATTCCGTGTAGGATTAACTGCAAATAATACCGATGGAGCACTTATTGTAGGAGGTAATGCAAGTTTAGGTGTTACAGGAAACAGACCGGTTGTTCTCACAGGAGTCACAACCAGCCGCGGCAGATATGAATTTCAGGGTAATGTTACATTTGGAGCCGATGGCGAGACAAGTAATTCCGCATTCCCTTACAGGTACGTTTTCAGCAAACCTTCCGGGACCCAGACGTTAACTGTTAATAATAATAGTGTAGATTTATCAGCAGTTGAAATTGGCAATGGCACCACAAGCTTTCCTACACTAACTTTGGCGGGAAGCCAAAATGCCGAATTGAATGCTGCGGCTGACAGAAATTATCTTATGATTTATTCCGGTTCTACGCTGGATATGGGTACAAGAACTTTTAATGCAAGCTCTACTACAAGCGGTGATTCAATGTATTTATATAATTCTGCGACTATTAAAGTTGGCGGAACATCCGGAGGTATTTCAGGAAGTAATTTCCCTAATAGATATAGGACTTATTTTATTTATCCTAATTCCACTGTGATGTTTAATGGAACTGCATCACAATCCATCAACCTTGCCGGAACTTATTACAATCTTACAATAGATAATTCTGCCGGAGTTTCAACCGGAGTTGATTTAACAATTAACTCAAACCTATTTTTATCTAAAGGAACATTTAATAATACCGGAGATAGTATAGATCTTGCAAATGGATGCACAATTACAAGAGATATTGGAACAATTACAATAGCACCAATATTTTTTTCAAGTGTAAACGTTACTTATACCGGAACAACTGCAGTAACTACAGGAAGAGAATTGCCAACCTCTAATAAGCCAACTGTATTAAATAACCTTACAATTGAAAAATCAGGAGGGGTAACTTTAGATTCGAACAGAACTGTAAATGGAATAATTACATTTACAAGTGGTAAAATATTAACCGGAACTAAGACATTAACACTTGGGGCTTCAGGAAGTGTAACCGGAGAAACATCATCAAGCTATCTTGTAGGATATTTAAAGACTACCAGAGTTGTTGGTACCGGTTCTTCAATATTTGGCGGAATAGGTGTTGAAATTAATTCCGGAAGCGATAATATAGGAAATGTGGAAGTTATCAGAGCTTCAGGCTCGGCAGGAGTTATAAACGTTAGTGGCAATCAGGGTATAGCCAGATCATGGAATATTACACCTGATTTCGATCCTACAACGAGCGGAAGAATATTAACATTTTCCTGGGTATCTGCTGACGATAATGCAAAAGATATGACTCAAGCTCAAATTTGGAGAAAAATTAATGCAGGTAATTATGATATTTTAAGTTCAAATCAAAATGTTTCGGGGAGTGATCCAAGAATTATAACATCATATTCTACAACCGAAATAAACGGGACAACATGGACTGTTAGTGATCCATCAAGTCCATTGCCTGTAGAGCTTATTTCTTTTGACGCTTTTCTCAAAATCAGAAATGTTGAGCTTAAATGGGTAACTGCAAGTGAAATAAATAACCAGGGCTTTAATATCGAAAGACGCTCTTTCGATAAATCAAGCTATGGGGAATGGAAATCTGTTGGATTTGTAAACGGTAAAGGTACAACTAATGAAAATCAATACTACAGTTATGAAGATAAAGACCTTCCTACAGGTAAATACCAGTACAGGTTAAAGCAGGTTGATTTCAACAGCAACTATGAATACTTTGTACTTAACTCACCCTCAGAGCTTGTCGTAGGTAAACCAATAGCCTTTGAGGTTTCACAGA